>WSSedA2C2DRAFT_1000007_pt1 | contig 30554 bp, 40 predicted proteins | sample WetSurSA2Cattail_FD_9213 | JGI IMG/M metagenome (IMG submission 9213)
AATCTTTTGGATCGTTAGATACTAAATCATCTTCAAATTCACCAAGTTCATATTCAAGAACTAAAGTTACTTTTCTCATATTATTCTCCCTTATTTTAATAACAAAAAATAGAAGAGTAGGTGTTGATAACCCCTCTATTTTTTGTCTCATGACCTCGATTTGATCTTGATTGATCCAGTTGATGAAAGAACTTCAACCATGTCATTTGCCGAGTACCTCTTCTCAAGGTCCTTCTTTCGCTTTTCCATTTCGACCATTCGTTCTCTCCACGAAAGATCTTTCAACGGAATTTCCTTTTCCTTTTTCATGTTGCCACCCCCTGTTAAAAGTTGACTACAAATAATCCCTCTATCCTGAATATTAATATATATACAAAAAAAATATTAATACTAAATAAAATGGGGTTTTCTTGCTTAACCCCACTCTATACCAGTCCACTAGAACACGCGGACTGGATTAGTTTCGTTCTTCATGAATACGCGAATCATAGCGTATTCTTGAGCTTCCCTCTCGTAAAATCCTCTTGTATTTCTGAGGATTTCAAAGAGGTCATTGAGAGATTCTTCACCTCTCCCTTTGTTTAGAAGGTTCCCATCACATGAGACAACATATTTGTCTCCTATCTTGGAGATGACTACGTTAAAGGTTCTAATCATAAAATAGTTCCTCCCTTTTACTCAATAATTAATATATATAGAAAATGAAACTATATCTGACAAAAATCACGTACTGTATTTTACGAATATGGCCTCGTTATATATGTACGAATTTTTTTGTTATAGGAAGGAATTGGATTAGCAGCTAGCGCAGGAAAGACATAGAAGAATCCAGCCTACTAGCCAGATTAACGTTGAAATAATGCAAGTAGCACAATGTTTTGCTTCGTTCATTTTTAAGGTTGGTATCCATAGAAGTTCTCATGACAAAAAAATGTTCGGTAGGTTTTATATTTTGTTCTAAAGAAAGTGGAGGTGGTTAAATATAGAATCTAACCATCTCCACTATCTTAAGAATTCATTAACTCTATAATTTCTTTTTCAGAAATAACATGAATTTTTAAACCCTCTAGTTCATATGTTGCTCCTGCTTTTCGATCATAGAATTCTTTCGTATAGATTCCATCTTTATTAATTAAATATCTACATTTAGATGCAACATATGCAAAACCTGGAGTTTCTACAAGAGAACTCGTTTTGCACATTGATCCTATGATTCCTAATTCTGTTACGAAATTCCAAAATGAGTCGTGCTCTCCTAATGTAATAAATACTTCATCGTTGGGAAGAGCTTTTATAATTTTCTTAACATCTTCTTTATTTAAGTCTCCCCACCCTAGTTTTTCAGCAAGTTTATTATACCAACCTGCATTCTTGCCAAAAGGTTGACGACTTCTTATTTGACCACAATGAAGGAACTCAAAACCTGGAATTTCATGTCCTTGAAATTCGTGACCAAAACATCCTTTTACTAATAGCATTTTATTCTCCTATCAATATCTTTATAGTGCCAAGACTTTAACTAGAAATGGAATGTATCCATGTTTTTCTAGTGTCTTGTCAACAAAAATTGGAATGTCTTTTTTTATGCTAATAACGTCCATGTTTCTATATTTAAACTCTTCTTTGAATTTATCTTCTGTTGTATCTGGAGTTGCATAAATAACGAACTCTTTAACTTCTCTAGTTATCATACTCACTCCTGTTTTCCTAACGGAACAACACTTAGAGAATGTTTTACTGATCCGCCTATTGCTTTTTCTGAATAGCTAATATATACTAATACATTTCTTTCATTATCATAGTATCTACCAATCTTTAACTCTTTTGATACAAATGATTTACTGATAGAAAAAATGTTTTGATTTGCTTTTTTATTAACTATTTGATTTCCTGCAGAATCAACAGGAACTGGTTTTGTCAGTCTTACAGCAATACTCATATTTGAAGGATCTGACATTGTTAATCCTTTAGCTTCTATATGAGTTATATAAACAGTTACAAAAGGATTTTCAGGATCTTCAAAAGCAATACATCTTAAATAATGTTTTTCTGTAAATCCTGCCCAGTATGAAATTCCTGTATCGATATTTCTTTCTGCATATGCATAAGACATTATAAATCCGAAAAATAATAGAATAATAAAAATAAAAACTAAAAGGTAAGTATAGAAACGTTTACTCATTTTGACTCCTTAAATAAGCCAGTATGGTTCTATCCTTTTTTGGAAGTCCAAAATAGCCAACTATCTTTAGTAACCATTTATCAGTTTCTTTACTAAAAGTTAAGTAACTATAACTTCTTTTGAAATTATTTCCTCCCCACGCTTCTACTAAATATGTTCCAAGGTCTAATGGTTTCTCTATTTGAGTTGGTTTTAAAGGTATTGAGTAATTATATTTAAACTCAAATTGTAGAATGTTTTTTGCTCCTATATGAGTTATTCGTCTTGATATTGCCCCACTAATTTGTGTTACAGAGTTACCTTGACTTACAAATCTTCCATGTTTCCATAGATCAGTAAGTTGATTTATAACTTCTTCTATAGTTTTGTTATAATATACATTTTGATATTCGTGACCTGTATTTGGAGAAAATGTTATTACTGTAACGTCGTTTTGATTTAGATACTCAACAATATACAGCAATCTATGAGACAGATCATCTAAATACATTCTATATTTTACAACAGTTTTTTCTCCGTCTGTTCTTTCAATTTTTTCTGTTATTAGCTTTATTGGGTTTCCTGGTTCCACTATTTTTTCTCCTTATTTTTGTTTCTTTCTTTCTTATTTCTTTGACTAGGTCTTGACGATATGCTTTGTATTCTTTTTTTAATTGTTTTAATACAGAAAAAATTTCTAATTCAAGACCTTGCTTTCTTCCATATTTTCGTAAGAGATAGAATGGAATTTGACTTTCATTTATTAAAATAAAGTCAAATTCATCGAATTTTATTCTTCCAAAAAATTCATTAAAACCTCTTAATCTTGGATCGTGACTTCTAATCCAGATTAGTGGTTTTACTATATATGTTTCTTTTTCTTTATGATCTAAATATTTTCTATAGTTATAACTTGCTCCGCGAAGCCTGTTTCTTAGAACGCTTTCTGGAATCTCTTTATAATGTTTCTTTCTTAAAAAATTATAGATTGAACATTCTCTTTCAAGCTCATAAAGAATGTTAAATTTTTGGGGCCTTTGGAGACTGAATTGATTTTGAAACAAACTCTAAGAACTCCTTGCTTTTTGCTCCATGTTGAAGAAGTTTGTGAAATGTTTTGTACTGTGTCAGATTCATCGCTATAATTCCATTTATCTGTACATCTGCTTTTTCTTTGTTTTCTTGAATATTTCTATAAAAAACAATATCGTAAAATTCTTTGAAAAGATTTATTATATCTTCATCACTTGTGTTTGGAATAACTTTTTGAATTAAGATATATTCTAAAGCTGCTTTTAGAATAATAGTATTCATTATAGCAGCATGAGATATTGTAAAATTTGCACCGTCATTTTTTGATGAGTCCTTTTCAATCTTTCCCATTCCATAATTAATTAAACCATTTACTAATTCTTTTTTAGTTTCGTCGTTCATTTTAGCCCTCTATTACTACTGGATATTTTTTGTAATCTTCTGGATTTGCTGCATCTAAAGTTACCCATCCAATACCAACCCATTGTTCTACAAAACCATCAAGAATAACTTTGGAGATTTTTTTCTCATTACCACAAGTCATCGCTATGTTTGATAACTTGCTTCGTTTGATTGTTTTTTGTTTACCACCCGTAACTTTTGAATAAGAATGCTTTTCCAACAACTCTTTTCTTTTCTTCATATGTTTTTAGTCCATCCCAAAATTTATAAGCTTCTTTATCTCCACCATGTGTTAACATATAGTCNGCATCGCAAACAGTTTCAATTACATCTGCTCTTGGCATTTCTGGAGGTTCCCCTGCTTCTTGAAGTGAAGTGAAGAANNTCTCCACCTATAACATCCCATGTTGTACTTGCCATTCGAATAATTCTTTTCTCCATTTCTTTAGGAATTTTCATTTTATTTCTCCTCACGAGTAATCCAAAGTTCGCAATCTTCACAATAATATGATTGTGCTTTATCTTTCCAGATTTTATTTGTATGCGGGCAAACTTGTTGAAGTTTTTTACTTAATTCTCTTGATAGTTGATGGATGTTCCACAAACCTTCTTGTATTTCTTTAAAAGCGTTTGTATATTTTCTTTTCATTCTTTAACTCCTAATAGTTCGTATGGAAACCAACCACCTGTTTCTAGATCACGAATCATTACTTTTTGATGCTCTTGGTTGTAATCAGTATTATACATTCTTTGTTTTTGTAATGAATCTAAATCTACTTTATATGTTTTTCCTAAAGGAATACTATTATGAACTTCCATCATTCCATCATCTGTTTTTCTTTTAACTAACTTCATTTCAACTATGCGCATATAACCTCCTTTTAGAAAAATAAAAAAACTAGAGCGTCTTAAACTTCAAGAGCTCTAGTCTTTTGTTAGACTTTAGTGTATTCGAGCTTTATAATTTCGAGCTCGATTTCTTTAGCGTCTTTTATATTTACTGCTTTCGCTAAAGTAATGACGCTGTTTTGCTTAGCGAGTTCCTCTTTCACTATCTCCAAGAACTCAGAAGGAGGAATCCTTCCATCTTTGAGCCGGTCACAAAGCTGCCTTCCTGTCATCATTTGAGGTCCTCCAAATGAAAGAAGACTCTAACCTCTACTCCCTCTACTTCAACCTCACCTACTCTTTTTTCAACATCTTCAATTGTAGGTTGAATAGTAAGGAAGCCATTCCCCTTTGAGTCGGTGATAATAAATCCTGCTTCATGGGGAATAACAAAGAGCTTCACGTGAGGACGAACAGAAATCTTTTGAGTTTCGTTGAACTCTGTCATATAATTATACCCCCTTTAATATTAGTGTACTTTTCCAATATACTTTAAATATAGTACTTTGACGAGGAACTCCTCGTCTGGATCATTTCTAATGGACCTGTTGAAAGATCCATTAAGAATCTCAATGTCGGATTCAGTGAGGAAAACACCCCACTGTTCAACAATCCAGTCTCTTGGTACGGGCATTAACATCACCTCCTTCTGATAATTAATATATATAGTAATTACTTGCTCCAAAGAATCCAAGCTTTTAGAATAGTTTCTACTTTGCCTACGTTGTTTTCTACTAGTTTTCCATTAGAAAAAATATAATCTTTAAGCAATGAACATTTGAATAACTCTTTATGTGGTATTATACCTATAATTCCTTTATAATATTTAGATCTACACATTGGAAGAGTAATACATTCAAAACAAGGAGGTTTCATATTTTTATCACTGGAACTTTATTCTTTTCTAAAATCTTTAAAACTTTTAGTAATAGAGGTCTATATCCAGTATCTCTTTTATGAAAGATTTTATCTGGTAATAGATCTTTACCAGATACTGGATCGACTATCTCGTATTCATGAAGTCCTTTATCATTTATATTTCCTGTGTTATGAATACAAATTAAATCAATTACTTTGTGGTTTATTGCTACTGAAACAATTAGCATGTTTTCTCCTTTGTTGATTTGGGTAAAGAGTTAGAACAAAATACTAATAAACTGAAGGGAGGTTTATGACAATGACTTTAAAAATTTGGCAATTAGTGGCTGCTGTTGTAGTTGCTTTGCTAATTGGGTATGCTGTTGGGCATTATGGATTTAATTCACCACCTCCAGTTACGCAAACAGATCCTCATAAGCAAAAAGCACCAGGGCCATAATATGTGACTGGGGATTAATTAAGTGTTTATGAATGAATGTAAACATTTTTTAAATCCCCTTCATGTTTATTGTAGATTAATGGATTTGAAAGTTATACCAAAAAAACATTGTGTTAAACTTTGTGTTTTGTATGAAAATTATATCTTTAAATATATTAGAAAAAGTATGAATTGTTAGGATACCAATTTAAAAAAAAGATTAGAACAAATAATAAAGAAAGGTATATAATATAGAGAATTCTATAAGGAGGATATTATAATGAAGGTTACCGATTCAATTCTATTTCTTAGCTGTTCTAGAAGAGCGCTAAAAGAACAAGTTCTAAAATCTCAATTAGATGAAATCAAAAAAGTTGCTTTTTCTGAATTTATTATGAATGAAGCTACCGACTATGAAATTATGTCTTTGCTAGTTAATAACAAACTACCAGAAGAAAAATATAACCAAGAAGCAGAAATTCAACTATTTGCTGAATTTAAGCATATGGTTATTGAGAATTATTCTAAGCTATCAGAAACTATTGATAGAGATGGTTTAGTTTCAGTTATCTATGAAGTCGGACCTGTTTCTATTCATGGTTATTCAACTGCAGCTCCAGTTCTTGAATTCCTAATTAATGAGCAGGGAAGATCTGGAGGTGGTGAAGTTAGCGCTGCAAGTTGGTATGCAAGAAAGTATGGAAAGCAACTTAGTCAAATTCCTAGAAAAGTTAAAAATGTTGCAAAAGATGTTGGCGGAGCTTATTCTGCAGCTGGAAAAGATTATTATGCAAGAATGAAAAATATTAAGCATAAAAAAGTTCTTGGTGGTACAGCGGCAGCTGCTCTAGCAACTTATGGTGCTGTAAAAGCCTATCAAAGATGGATGAGCGCTGGAGCAAAGGCTTGCAAAGGTAAGTCAGGTGCTGAAAGAACTGCTTGTTTACAACAATACAAACAAAAAGCAGAAGCAGCAAAAGCAGCAGTAAAGAAAAAGTAATTAAACGTTAGAAAAAAACAAAGGTCTCTTATTAACGATGAGAGACCTTTGTTTTCCGTTGTCATTAAACTTTCACCCCCACTTGAGAAGTTGGAATTATTGTTCTTTCAGGAACTGGTTGAGATTTAGTCATCTCTCCTAGAAGATAGAGATAAAGGATTATAACCAACAACCCAATCAGAATTAGTTTTGCTCGTAAGATTCTAATTCTTTTTTTCCCCAACCGGAATACCAGATTCATGCCTTTTTTCTCCTTCTACGATGTCCCGAATTTTAAAAGCATAATAGAAAATCTTATTAGCATAGTTCACGTCGAACTGTGCCTTATCTTTAGGAAACTGACTAGACCCAGTTAGATATCTATATAGAGTAGCAAAGATGTCTCTGTTTGCTTCTGTATAATACTTATCAAAGACATCCGTTCCAGATTTGACATTCTCTTTTATCCAGAACAATTTATATTTTTTGTCTACTCCGTTACTGGTCAACTGTGGTTCCTGTTTCCAGGTCTGATATCTAACTTGCATAAGACCCGTAGCACCCATATTACTTTCTTTAAGAGGGTCAAGCGAGGATTCAACAAACATTAAAGCTAGAATAAGATATGGGTCTAACTTCTTTGTTTTACATTCCATTATAGTTGTGGAAGCAACCATTTTGATAATAGCAGGATCCAATCTTGGTTGCATTTGTTCAATAGCATTTTCTATCTTTCGTATAAATATTCTTTCATCTTCTATACTCTTAAGAAGAAATTGCTCCTGAACTCTTTTCTGAATTTGTGATTCAGATGAGAGATAACTAAGAGTCTCGATTTGTTTTTGATAATCAGTCATGATTCCTCTATATTCAATGATAAAAACTATACACATTAGTAATATCACAAATGTTGCCCACTGAAGCCATACCGACCAAATTTTTCTATCTTTTTTTTCTACTTTCTCTTCCATCTTTTTTTACCTCCTTTGATAACTCGCAAAGATATTCGAACATCTTTTGCTTATTCTGACCAAAAGAATACATTTGCTTTTTGTCAGCAAAGCAAAAAACTTGATACTCCTTCTGAGTTACAATCGGGTAAGCTAGAGGTGCGGAAAATATGAGGTCTAGNTTTTTTCCATAACCCGAAATGTTAAATGTTATTAATTTTCTGTTCTTCTTTTTTTTATAGATTACTTTCTTGATAGTTGTCCTATATACTGGTTCGAATAGTAAATCTTGTGTGTCTTTTGGAAAGTCTTCTATAATTAGCATTCGTACCCCCTTTAAAAAAATTGTCTTAATATCAACTTTCTTTATAATTAATATATATAGAAACTACTTACTAAAACTCGTAATTTTTCTAATCGTCTTAATGATTTTATTATGATTTTTGGTAAACTAAAAAGATGTAATATTGAAAGTAAAAGTAACCACTTTTCAAAAGTTGACATGTTTTCTCCTTATCTTTCCTCTTGCACGAGGAATTATTTTTGAGTAGTCTTCATCAATAAATCCTGCTTTTTTCTTTGGAGGATCTATTAGTATAGCTATTGCCCACATATCTTCTAAAGATAATTGAAATTTTTTGCTATATTCAGTACATTCTACTATAGGTTCATTTTCTCTTAATTTTGACTCGAACTCTGAACATCGTAAGAATAAAAGTCTAGTTTCTGTCTTTGCATATTCTAGATTTTTACATGATGAGCATAAACCAAATTTGGATGAAACTTTAGTTGGTTCTGAAGCTCTCCAAATATCTTGCCCAAGTCCTTTAGCTTTGCTTTCGATTTCATCATATATTTTTTGTCGTTCGTCTGAGTGAATATCTGAGTATCTCATTAGTTCTTTTTTCTCCTTGGTAATCTCCAACTTATTTCTTCGTTGTTATATTCTAAAGATTCTCCTTTAAACTGATCTAGCCATTTGGTAATAATGTTATCAATATAAAGTCTATATATTACTTTAGTATTAAGTTTTTTAACACCTAATATATGCTTTATAAGTTGAACTCTTTTAGCTCTATTTTTTTCAAATAAATTTGTTTTTCCAACACACGTTTGTAAAATGTTGCATGATTCTAGCATATTTTGTATACTAATATTTAATATTTCACTACCAATAATACCAATATATGGAGTCCATGTTACTACTTTACTTTTACATATAGGGAAAACTAAACAATTAATACATGGTATTTTTTCCATCTTCCACCTCATAAAAAAATTGAGTCTGGTGAGTTCCTAGTTCACCAGACTCAAGTAAATGGTTACTTCGGTTTCGTTGTTGGAACAGGAAGGTCTTTCATTAAGTAATGGAATCGAACATCCACTACTTGAATCGAGGCGCTTGTTTTGTCCCTTTTCAATTCCCGAATCTTCGTTTGCATTGCTTCTTGCATAACGAAGTTATATGGAGAATTTGCAAAATCCTCCTTATTCTTCGGGAATGTGAATCCTTGCGGAACGATAAAATGAGCCGCAAAGTAAAACACGTAAGATTCGGGAGTTACCTTCTCATCCAACTGAACCATTGCGCACTGGATGAGTGCCTGTGCCTGTACTTGACCACTAACCATGAAAATCAAACCCACGATAATCAAAACTCCGAAAAACTTTCTCATGACAATACCCCCTTCTTTTAATTTGTTATTAATTAATATATATAGATATCTCTTATTATCTGGAACAAATATTAAATGGAGGAATAGCGTGGATATTCTTAATGACAATTTTTATATTGGTGAGTCAAAGATTCACGGAAATGGAGTTATTTCAAAAGAGTATTTTGCGCCAGGTGCTTTTATAAATACAGCTCTAAAAGATATGCAAACTACTGTATTTGGAGCACATTTAAACCACTCTGATTCTCCAACAGCAAGAACTAGAAATGAGGGAAATGGTTTATATAACACATATGCTATAGCTAATATAAAACCCGAGGATGAAATAACAGTAGATTATACTGTTAATAAAGACTTGGAACAACCAGAAGATGGATGGAATGAATATACACCTAAAGAAGAAATGAATGAGTTTAATGATATTAGTTCATTGGTAGGATCTTCAATTGCGAATAGAGCATCAGGAAATCCTGATCCTAGTCAAGAAACTTATTTGAATCTTCTTAAACATTCAATCAAAGTAAAAAAGGTGGATATTAAATGAAGAGACTTATAATCCTTTGTTTATTCATTATTTTTTGGTTTGGTACTAGTTTTTCTGCAGATAATCCATTAACATTTTATACATTTGAACAAACGTCAAAAGTTTTAGAAAATGAGATATTTGTTGAAGTAAGACAATTCATTGATAGTACAACATTTTTTGAAGGTATGTCAAAAGATACTGGTAATGAAATATGTACTAATATTGGCGATATTTTAAGAAGATATGATAAGCAATCAAAAGTAATAATGTATAGAGATCCAAAGGTCATTTTATATGGAGTTAATGATGGAACTAAAAAAGCTCCTACTTTTGTGGTGTTGAACCTGGGATTTATTCTTTATGACCCTGTATATAAAGAATCCTATTCTATTGATATTGTGCGACTTTTCAAAATAAAGTTACAAAAAGTTAATAAAACCTAAAGAGAGGAATTTTGTATGACAAGTAATGGTAGAGGTGGTTCTTTAGATGAATGCGAAAAGCTTATTGAAAAATTTCCTATTGGAGTATATTATTTGGATTTTAAAACTCTAAAATTTAGAGATCCAAATAATGTTGTTCTAAAATACACTGGATATTCAAAAGAAGAATTTGAAAGTATAAAACCATCAATATTATTAACTGAAGAATCGTATGAACGATTTCTTAAAAGAATGCAAAAAGTTGCTAATAAAGAATCTGTTCCAGAAAATGAAGAGTTTGAAATTGTGACAAAAAATGGGGAAAGATATTGGGTTTTATTAAGCAGTCAATGGAGATATGAAGGGGAATATCCAATTGAAGCATTTTGTGTAGTCACCAACATTACGCCGCAAAAAATGTTGGAAAAACAATTACAAGAAGCATTAAAAAAATCTCAACTATATCTTGATATTGCATATAATATTTTTTTAGCTTTAGATACAAATGGAAATATAGTATTGATAAATAAAGCTGGGTGTAATGCTTTGGGTATTGATGAATGTTTTTTGGTTGGTCAAAATTGGTTTGATAATTATGTTCAAGAAAATGAAAGAGATTATCTAAAAAAGATTTTTAATGACTCTATACGTAATGGTTTTGGTGAAGATGTTATTAGTTATGAAAACAAGATCATTACAAGTAACGGAATGACTAGATTAATTAGATGGCGAAATACATTACTTAAAGATGACAAAGGTAATATTACTGGTTCATTTTCTTCTGGAGAAGATATAACTGAGCAAAAACAATTAGAAGAACAATTACTTAAACTTTGGAAAGAGGGTGAAAAAGAATTTAAACAATTATTAAAAGAACCAAGAAAACATCTTTCTGTTGGAATTAGTCCTCCTATAGCAAGAGCTGTATTCCTTATGGCAAGCGGAGCAAAATAAATGACTACAAGTAATGGTGTTCCTACAGTTGTAGTAGAAAAGATTCTTGATACTATGAAAGAAGTTGCGACAAGCATGAAGAATACGGATTCAAAAATGGATCAAGTAGAAGATGCGTTCTACAAAAACTTAGAGAAAGTTGCAGAGGCGATGACTGATTTAGGAACTAAATTAACTACACCTCCAAGACATCAAGAAATTATTGAAAAACTTGAAGTGGTTAAGACAGAAGTTGAGCAAGTACAGAAGTTACAAATAGAAAAAACCGACTTATTAAAATCGGTTGTTAGAACTATAAAGATTGGTGCTGCATTATTTAGTTTAGCAGTTTTGATTGGTTCTATATTTCTTGGAGTTGTTGAAATAACAAAAAATAAAAGTGAGAGTTTTTTTACTAAACAAATAAGTGAAATGGGAAAAACACTTGATAAATTGGAACAAAATTTCAATAAACATATAGGGGAATCTGCAACTCCACCTGCCAAAAAATAGAAAGGGACTAATGGAAATAAAAGTTGTTGGCCATACATCCTTTATTGGTGAAACAGGATACAACTATTTTTCTAGATCTTTTTTTACATATTTAAATAAACTAATTCCAGTCCGAATTAAAAACTATGGTTACTGTCCTGACCTTTCAATTCTTACTGAAGAAGATAAAAATCTAATTATTGAACAATCTTGGCCAACCTTACCTTATAAAATTGGAACTCCATATAAAAAAGAAAATGATTGTTTTAATGTAGATATAATATTTAATGTAACTAATCATGAATATTTCTTTCTTGACTATTCAAAACCAAAAATAGCTTATAATATTTGGGAATCAACAAGACAACCAAAAACATTTTTTAAGAAGATTTTAGAGTTTGACCAATTCTGGTGTCCTAGTAATTGGCAAAGAGAAAATAGTATTGAACAAGGATATTCTCCAGAAAGAGTTAAAGTTGTTTCAGGAGGAGTTTCAAAAGAATTTTTTCCTAATCTTGATCCTACGTTGTTATCTGAATTATGTAAGAAATATCTTATTGAAGATGATAAATTTTACTTTCTTTTATTTGGGAGGTGGGATTATATAAAATCAACAACTGAAATTTTTACTGCTTTTTTAGAGGAGTTTAAATATGATAATGATGTAATGTTAATTGCTTCAGTAGATAATCCATTTCCATTAGATGGATTAAAAAACACTATGCAAAGAATAAGAAAATATAATATTGACGCAAGTTATTATAACTGGAAACAAAAAATCTTGACTAATATTATAAACAAGAAAATAAGAGTTATTTCATTTATGCCTAGAGAAGACTATATTAATTGGTTACGAGTAGCTCATGTTTTTGTTAGTTGTTCTAGATCCGAAGGTTGGAATTTACCATTAATAGAAGCTATGGCTAGTGGAACTCCATCAATCTGCTCTAATTGGGGAGCTCAGTTAGAATTTGCCAAAGATATTAATTTGGTAAATATAAAAGATTTAAAGAGACCAGAAAAAGCTTTTGGTATGGATGAAGAATGTGACTTGGGATTTTGGGCTGAACCAGACTTCAATGATTTAAAGAATGTCATGCGAAAAGTATATAGTAATTATACTTCGTGCAGAGAGAAATCTTTGGAACTATCTAAAACTATTAGAGATTTGTATTCTTGGGAAAATTCTGCAAAGATTGCTTATCAATATATTAATGAGTTAAGCAATAAGTAATTTTTTTACAATTAATATATTTTTAAAGAACAAATTATAAACTATACGAGATTAAATGAGTTATTAAAAACTATAAAGGGAATAGATATATATGCTTATAGATATTAAATATCTAAAACGAGAATCGTGGTTATATCCTGTACGTTCAAGAATTTTAGGATTTTATGCTGTTGCCCCAGCCGGTATTGATTATGATTTTTATATCAATACAACAGATAATCATCTTTATGAATATCTTTCAGGTTTGTGGACGGACGTAGGATTAGTAAGTGACTGCGATCGTTTTATAAATCTATCATCTACATCCCAAAATATTTTTGAATATTCTGGTAGTTCGTGGGTAGATCGCGGACAAGCTGATAACGGAAGTGCTGTTGTTGTAGTTGAAGATGGTACCGATGCAAATGTTATTTTTGTTTATGACTCAGTAACTGTTCCTGGTGGGCAATGGATTGCATATGCTGGTAGTGGAGGTGGTGGATCAGGAGCATCAGGTAGTAGTGGAAGCTCGGGTTCAGCTGGAAGTTCTGGATCTAGTGGTAGTTCAGGTAGTAGTGGTTCATCGGGATCAAGCGGAACATCAGGTACTAGCGGTTCTAGTGGTTCGTCAGGTTCTTCCGGTTCATCAGGATCAAGTGGAGAAACTGGAAGTAGTGGTACTTCTGGAACAGCTGGTCTTTCTGGAGATAAATATACAACAGATTCTACTTCAACTTTAACTATATCAACAGGACTTCATACTCTCGTAGTAGAACCTGGACTAGCTTTATCTATAGGTCAAGATATAATTATAGCATATGATTCCACAAATACAATGGAAGGATTTATAATCTCTTATGATGCTGTAACAGGAGATTTAGTAGTTAATGTTATAGTAATAAATGGATCTGGAACTTATGATTATTGGGCAATTTCTTTAGCTGGAGCTCCAGGTCCAGCAGGTTCATCAGGAACGTCTGGTTCATCAGGATCTAGTGGTTCATCAGGAACTTCTGGGACACATGGAACATCTGGTTCTAGTGGAACTAGTGGAACAAGAGGAAGTTCAGGTACTAGTGGAACAAGAGGAACTTCAGGTTCATCTGGTACTTCTGGAAGCAGTGGTTCATCTGGAACATCAGGATCGTCAGGTTCATCAGGATCAAGTGGAACATCAGGAAGTTCTGGGTCTAGCGGAACATCCGGACAACCTGGATCATCTGGATCATCTGGATCATCTGGAACTTCAGGTAGTAGTGGTTCTAGTGGAACTTCAGGAAGTAGTGGAAGTTCTGGAGAAACTGGATCATCTGGATCATCAGGTAGTAGCGGTTCATCTGGAGAAGCTGGATCATCGGGCAGTTCAGGAACATCAGGATCTTCAGGAAGTAGTGGATCATCAGGTTCATCTGGATCAAGCGGAACAGCTGGTCTTTCTGGAGATAAATATACTACCGATTCAACAACCACTTTAACAATAAGTATAGGTAATCAAACCTTAGATGTAGAACCTGGATTAGCTCTTTCAATAGGTCAAAGAATAATTATCGCTGCTGACTCTACAAATACAATGGAAGGAAATATCCTTCTATATGATATTGTAACTGGTAATTTAGTAGTTGATGTTGACACAATTAATGGTAGTGGGACATATAGTTATTGGTTTGTATCATTGGCTGGAGCTCCTGGTCCTGCTGGTTCTAGCGGAAGTTCTGGTTCAAGTGGAACTTCTGGAAGTAGTGGGTCGTCAGGTAGTAGTGGTTCTAGTGGTTCTAGTGGTTCTTCTGGATCATCAGGATCAAGTGGTGAATCTGCTATTCCAATCTTTTTTTATTTACATGATACAACTTCAGATATTACGTACTATAATAACATTAGAACATTTCCTCCAATGGATGGTGAAATTGATGAAGAGGTCACTTTAAATTCTGGTGATGGGGAAGTTCTTGTTAGAGCATTTGCTACTGTACCTGGAAAACCTGGGGTTGACGAACTTTCTATTGGAAGTTGGATATTTAGAACATATACGTATGTTTCTGCAACAGGTGGTATTACTACGTTTGTAATAAGAGTTTACAAAAGAACAATAGGTGATATTGAAACTGAGTTGTTTTCTAAAGAGACTAACGAAATTAGTGATTTAGTAATTACAAGACATGATAATATTTATTCTATATCATCACCAATTGCTCTTGATGTTAGTGATCGTATAGTTATAAAGTATTTTGCTAAAACTACAGCTGGAATTAATAAAACTTTACATTTAGTTTATGATGATAATACTCATGCTTCATTAGTACAAACTAGTTTATATGTTGGTGCTGCAGGATCTAGTGGAACATCAGGAACTAGCGGATCATCTGGTACATCAGGTACTAGTGGAAGTTCTGGATCAAGTGGAGAAACTGGTTCTTCGGGTTCAAGTGGAGAAACTGGTTCTTCTGGTTCATCAGGAACATCTGGTAGTTCTGGTTCATCAGGAACTTCTGGTTCAAGTGGTTCATCAGGAACTTCAGGTTCATCAGGATCTAGTGGAGAAACTGGTTCATCAGGTTCATCAGGAACATCTGGTAGTTCTGGTTCAAGCGGAACTTCAGGTAGTTCTGGTTCAAGCGGAACTTCAGGTAGTTCAGGATCTAGTGGAACATCAGGATCTTCAGGATCAAGTGGAACTAGTGGTTCTAGCGGGTCATCAGGAACTAGTGGATCATCTGGGTCTAGTGGAACATCTGGGTCATCAGGATCATCAGGTACTAGTGGAAGTTCGGGTTCAAGCGGGACTAGCGGTTCTAGTGGTTCATCAGGAACATCTGGTTCATCGGGATCAAGCGGAACATCGGGTATTTCAGCAGGATTAGCTTATCAATTTAGTACAGATACTTCAGCACCACCAGCAGATGGTCATGTTGAGTTTAATAATTCAGATTATTCATTAGTGTCAACTATATGGATTGAAGATACTGATAGAAATGCAGCAGAAATAGATTTATTATTAGATTCAATTTCGGTTAATAGTATTTTACATTTTACTTCAGAAGTTAGTGAAGCTAAGTTTGCTAGATATGTCGTAACTAGCAATACCGACTCTGGAGATTATCATACTTTTGGTGTCAGTTATATAGCTCATAATGAATCTTTTGGCAATAATGAAAATATAAGAATATTTATTGGTATTTCTGGTTCTGCTGGAACTAGTGGTTCAAGTGGATCATCTGGGACTAGTGGTAGTTCGGGTTCATCGGGATCTTCAGGTAGTAGTGGAACTTCAGGTTCAGCGGGTAGTTCCGGTTCAAGTGGTTCTTCTGGTTCAAGTGGTGAAACTGGAGAGAGTGGTTCATCAGGTTCTAGTGGAACATCAGGTTCTAGTGGTTCAAGTGGAACTAGTGGTTCAAGTGGAAGTTCAGGAACATCCGGAACTTCAGGTTCATCTGGATCAAGTGGTGAAACTGGAGAAACAGGAACTTCAGGTAGCTCAGGTAGTAGTGGAACATCAGGTTCAAGTGGTTCATCTGGAACATCAGGTAGTTCAGGTTCATCAGGAACATCAGGTTCAAGTGGTTCATCTGGAACATCAGGTAGTTCAGGTTCATCAGGAACAAGCGGATCTTCAGGATCTAGTGGAACATCAGGTAGTTCAGGTTCATCAGGAACAAGCGGATCTTCAGGTTCATCTGGTACAAGCGGATCATCAGGATCTAGTGGAACATCTGGTAGTTCTGGTTCATCTGGAACGTCGGGTTCTTCTGGTAGTGCAGGAACATCAGGAGCGGTTGGTACATCTGGTTCAAGCGGTTCATCAGGTTCAAGTGGATCATCAGGAACTAGTGCAGCTGGTGTAACATCAGGAACAAGCGGTTCATCTGGAGAGGATGGTAGTTCTGGCTCAAGTGGAACTTCTGGTAGTTCGGGTTCTTCTGGTACCAGTGGTAGTTCTGGATCTTCTGGTACCAGTGGTAGTTCTGGATCTTCTGGTACTAGTGGTACTTCAGGTAGTTCAGGATCAAGTGGTGATGACGGTTCTTCTGGTAGTAGTGGCGAAAGTGGTAGTTCTGGTTCATCTGGATCATCTGGAGAAACAGTTTCAAAAGCTTATCTTGTAAATAATCAAGTTGTAACCGGAACAGCAGCATTAACTAATGTTACTGGTTTTAGTTTTAACTTAGCGGCTGGAGGTTATTATAACTTTGAAGGGTTTATGCTTTATCAAACCGCTTCAACTGCTTGTGGTATTGGTATGGCAATGTCATTATCAACATTATCATTTACAACGTTTGGAGTTTCGTATGAAGCTGAAGGTGCAACTGGTGCTGCTTTAGCTGTATCTGCTTTAAACGTTGGTTGGCAAACTACTGCAACAAATACAACTCAGTTTACTACAGCACAAGCTGCAGCTACTACTTATCCTTTATTTATTAGAGGGGCATGTAAAGTAAATGCTGGCGGTTCATTACAATTAATGTTTAGATCTGAAACAGCAAGTTTAACTGTAACTATGATAGCAGGTTCAAATATGAGATTTTGGAGAGTCGCATAAAGAAAGGAAGATATCTGTGAAAATTGGTTGGAATATAAAAGCGAATAATGAGTTAGCAAGTTTTAGGTATAGAACAAATATTCCCATAAATATATTAAAGAAATTAGGATATAATGTTGGATATGGAGTGGGTGATATAACTATTTTTCAAAAACATTTTTATCCACCTGATATTGAACTTGCTAAAAACTTAAAAAATAATGGTAAAAAAGTTATTTTTGATATTTGCGATAATCACTTTGAAGGGCAATTTAAAAACTATTATATTCAAATGTGTGAAATTGCTGATGCAGTTACTTGTTCAACAAATGGTTTAAAAGAAGTTATAAAAGGTTATACCGGAAAAGACCCTATTATAATTCTAGATTCATATGAGTTTGAAGAGTCTAGTCCAGAAATTCCATCTGGAAAAGTAAAAAATGTTTTATGGTATGGTTCATCAACTAATATTGAACCTGTAATGAAAACCTCATTTCCATACATCAATTTAAGACTCGTTTCTGACGCTTTAATAATTCCAAAAAATACTTCAATTCCAAATAAATCTGATTCTGTAAAATGGGAACATAATGGAACAAGTCTTGAATTTGTTAGGTGGAGACATGAAGAAATGCCCAAACATTTTAAATGGTGTGATATAGTTGTAATTCCTGTATTTAATTCTTTGAAGTATTATGTTAAAGGTGGAAATAGAATGTTTGAATCTATAAGACAAGGAAGATTTGTTGTAGCTAATTATATTCCAGAATATATTAACTATGAAATGTGGGTTGGGGATATTAAAGAAGGTATTTCTTGGGTTAATAATAATGTTGAGGAAGCAATAAATAGAATTAAAAAAGGACAAGAAATTGTTAAAGTAAAACATGATCCTGTAACCCTTTCTAAGATGTGGGTTGAAATAGCGAATAAACTTTTAGGAGAATAAGATGGGGACAGTTATTGAACGAACCGAATCTAAAGCTGTTGCTACTATTGATGGAAAACCTTTTGAAGTCGGTCAAATTGTTGATGAAAATTCAAACATTGAAGCTCAATTTTGTATTCCAACTTGGCTTAGAGATGCTCAAATAAAACATTCTATTGAAAGAGTTAAAAAGAGAATTCAACCGGTAATCATTATTAAACCAGATCCAATAGCCATAGTCTGTTTTGGTCCTTCTTTAAACATAACATGGCCAGAACTAAAAAATTTCAAATATATTATGACTTGCAGCGGTTCTCATAAATTTCTTAGAGAAAAAGGTTTTACTCCAACTTGGCATGTGGATGTTGATCCTAGACCCCATAAAGTAAAACTAATTGGCGATGATATTAGTCCAGATACTGAATTTCTAATAGCAAGTTGCTGTCATCCAAAATTATTTGATCACCTTGAAGCTCATAATGCAAAGATTACTCTTTGGCATTCATATAGTGGTGAAAGTGGTGATGAAGTTTTAAAAATCATTCCTCGTGGTGAATGGGTTTTATCTGGTGGAAGTAACGTTGGGCTTAGAGCAATAATAATTGCTAGATTTATGGGATTTACAAATATTCACTTATTTGGATTAGATGGAAACTTTCCTAAAGATGGATTAAGACATGCTTCTGAACATCCAAATGCTCCAATGGAATATATTGTTACTTATATAGATGGAGTGGAATATTTTACAACACCAGCATATTATTTATGTGCAAAACAATTCTTTTTTGAATGGTCACTTTTACCAGATGTAAATATGACTTTACATGGCGACGGAATGATTCAACATATGGCTTTTAATAAGCTTCGTAATAGATTAGTTGATAAAAGAGTTCCTGCTTCGAGTATTGCTTTTCTAACTCCACCTGATACAATATCTAGAGATTATATTTATCAAAACAAAATGCTTCATTCCATGGATCCAGGTTATGGATGTAGTGGTATGTCTTATGTTACAAGAGTTAGAGATTTATATAATGAAATTGGAGCAAGAACATTATTAGATTATGGGTGTGGAAAAGGAATGCTTGCAAAAGGTTTAGATTTCCCAATTTGGGAATATGATCCAGCAATTGATGGAAAAGATGAAATTGCAAGACCAGCAGATCTAGTTACTTGTATAGATATATTAGAACATATTGAAAAGGAATTCCTTGATAAAGCATTAATTGATATTAGAAGATGTACAAGAAAATTATGCTTTGTAATACTTAATACAGACCCAAGTTCAAAAACTTTACCAGATGGAAGGAATGCACATTTAATTCAAGAAAATTTAGAATGGTGGATTAAAACTTTAAATAAATATTTTTATATTCATAGTGCTAATAAAATTTCTGTTACTGACTATCCAGAACTTAATAAAGAACCTAGACAAATTGAAAGAATAGAAATTTTAATGAGTTCAAAGGAGGAAATTGGAAATGGCAAGAATGGAAAAGATGACATCAAGACTTTATAAAATTGCTAAAATACCTAAAGAGTACTTAAGGGAAGACCCTCCATTGCCAAAATCAGTGAAAATAGAATTATGTTCTGATTGTAATTTTGGGTGTTCATATTGTGCTTTTTCAACAAGAACAGAAAAACCACAAAAAGAAATGGATTTTGAATTGTTCAAAAAAATAGCAAATGAGTTAAAAGAGAACCAAATTCCAGAAGTTGGTGTTTTTTATATTGGGGAATCAATGGTAAGTATGAATCTATTATTTGAAGCAGTTTCATATTTAAAAGATGAAGCTAAAATACCATATGTTTTTCTGACTAGTAATGGATCTTTAGCTATTGCCCATAATACAAAAAGACTAATGAAAAGAGGTATAGATAGTATAAAATGGTCAGTTAATTTTGCTGATATTGACCAATTTAGAAGTATGACTAAAGTAGGACCAACAAAAATGGATCCTCAAAAAGATTCCAGGACATTTGAACAAATTCTTATAAATATTCAAAAAGCTTGGGAACTAAGAGAACAATGGGGTTACAAAACAAGACTATATGCATCATCAATTCACTATAATGATGAACAAGTTGAAAAGATGAAACCTCTATTAGAAACAAGTATTTTACCATATGTAGATGAACATTATTGGCTTCCTTTATTAAATGAAGTTCCAGAATTTGGAAATAAGAAAACTCCTGGAAATGTTGGTATGTATGATAATCCAGTTGATCCTCTACCATGTTGGGCTTTATTTACTGCTGGTCATGTTTTAGTAGATGGAAGATTTACTTGTTGTTGTCATGACGCAACAGGGCAATGGGTAATGGGAGATTTTAAAACTCAATCTTTAAAAGAAATATGGTATTCTGATAAATTCAAAGAGTTAAGAAGAGCTCACTTAGCTAAGAATGTAAAGGGAACTGTTTGTAATGAATGTATAGATATTCAATACGGAGTTCATTAATGCCATCGCTGGAAGAAAAAGTAAATGGGCTAATAAAAGAAGGAAAACCAGTAAGATTGCATTTGGGATGTGGTCCTAAAATAATTGAAGATTATATCAACTGTGATATAGTGATTGATCCGAGAATAATTTATTATGATCTTACTAAACCTTTACCTATTCGAGATAATGTAGTTGATGATATTCTATCAGTTCATGTAATAGAACATATTTCTCGTCATCTTATAATTTCAATATTTATTGAGTGGTATAGAGTTTTAAAACCAAATGGTTTTGTAGCAGTTGAGTGGCCAGATTTACTTAAAGCATGTAAAGAAGTTGTTAATAATCCAGATTGTTTTTGGAGTAATAGTGACCCATTAGTTAAGAGAACTCTCAGAAGCATTTATGGCGACTATACTAAATATCCTGATATATCAATGGTGCATAAATGGGGTTATAGTGCTGAAAGTATGACTAGAATATTAAAAACAGTAGGTTATAGTAAAGTAGAAATACAGACAAATTTATATGGAAAAACATTTGTTGATAGCAGAGTAGTTGGGTATAAATAATTTCTAATTAGAACAAATATTAAAATAGAAAGGTGAAAAATAGTGAAAAAGGCATTAATAACAGGAATAACTGGTCAAGATGGAAGTTATTTAGCAGAACTCCTTTTATCCAAAGGTTATGAAGTTCATGGTATTATAAGACATATAGCCAATTTAAATGACAATCGTTACTATAGAATTGCACATATTTTATCAAGATTGCATATCCATTTTTCATCTATTGAAGATTATCCTTCCTTATTAGACATAATTTCAAAAGTAAAACCAGACGAATTTTACCATCTCGCCGCACAAAGTTTTGTAGCTGATTCTTTCAAATATGAATTTTCAACATTAGATACAAATGTTACTGGGACTCATAATGTACTTTCTATTCTTCATCAAGTATGTCCGGAATGTAAATTTTATTTCGCTGGTTCTAGTGAAATGTTTGGAAAATCTAATTCAATTTATCAAGATGAAACAACTTCATTTAATCCAGTATCTCCATATGGAATTTCTAAAGTATCTGGATTTGAACTAACTAAATATTATAGAGATGCTTTTGAAATGTTTGCTGTTGGTGGGATTTTATTTAATCATGAGTCTCCAAGACGAGGTGAACAATTTGTAAGCAAAAAAATTGTTCAAGCTGTAGCTAAAATAAAAAAAGGAGATGAAACAGAGTTACGAATTGGAAATATAAATGCGAAAAGAGATTGGGGTTATGCACCTGATTATGTATTAGCAATGTGGTTAATGCTTCAACAAAATAAAGCAGAAGATTTTGTAATTGCAACTGGAAAAACACATTCTGTTGGAGATTTCTTAGAGACAGCATTTAATCTAGCTGGACTAAAATATAGAGATTACGTAATTTTTGACCAAAAATTGTGGCGTCCAATTGATATAAATTATCTATGTGGAAATGCTACTAAAGCCCAACAGCAATTAGGTTGGTCTCCATCTGTTAATTTTGAAGAATTAGTTAAAATAATGGTTGAGGATGAAATGAATAAATGAAAGATACTTTAACTATTATAGATTCTTTTGTTCATAATGATAAAGTAGAAGATAAACTAAACAACCGAATTGATAGATTAAAAGAAAGAAAACATGATATTCTTTTGATTTCAAATACAGTAATAAAATCTTCAGTTATAGAAAAAGTTGACTTCTATTTTTATGATAAAAGAAATCAGTTATTTGAAGATACATATACAAATTATGCCACTACAATATTCTGGAGACAATATGGTAACTTTATTGTATATGATGTTGTTCCAGGTTTACAAAGGCATGGTTTATCTGTTTTGGTTAATTTATTTAACTCAGTTAATTTTGCTCGTACCCTTGGTTATGAGTTTTTTCAACGATTTGAAGCTGACGATTTAATGGGTCAAAGATCTTTAGACTTTGTTGACCAAGTTCCTAAATTATGTGAAAATTCTAAATCTCTTGGTTTGTTTTATTTTAATGAAAGACAAAATGAAAAAGAAAGAGATGTTTCTTTTCACTATTTTTATTGTCATTGTTTTTATTTTTTAGAGAAAGTTCGTCGTATTAGAGATGAAAAAGATTATCTTAATTTTTTACTAGTTCATCAAAAGAATAAAGATTTTATGATTGCTGAAAGATACATATATGAAAATTTTAAAATGAACGGTTCTACAAGACTTTTAAAGAGATCTGGTTTAACAGACATAACAATTGATTTTCCAGATACAGTTTGGAATACAGAAACAACACCTAGTAATGTTCCAGCCAAATATCAAGGATGTATTACTAAACTATATAAAAAAAGAATTAGAGGAGAATCAAGTGATGGATTAGTAATATTCAGTTATAATCATGTTCCAGTTAAGAAAAATCGAATGATTATTGTAGAGAATGAAAATGGAATAGCTGACACAATTCATCATAATTTTACTGAAGCAAATCAATGGTATTTTAATATTATTCCTGAGAACATAAATAAAATTAAGGTATTTGAATCTAACGTTTTTTTATACGAAGAAGTTAATAAGAACATTGAATCTTATATTGATTTTTTATGAAAGGATAAAGTATGAAAGTTTTCTTTTTTGCGCAACATTTATCAACTGGTGGAATGCCTCAATATCTTCTTTGGTCAATTGAAAATATTTTAAAAGAAGGAATACCAAGAGAAAATTTATTTGTAATTGAATATGCAGATGTTACTGGAGGAAAGTTTATAGTTCAAAGAAGTAAAATTCAAAGTTTATTACTAGAAAATCTTATTACTCTTCAAGGAGATGATGTTTCACAAAAAATAATACATTTACAAAGATTAATTCAAAATGAAAAACCAGATGTTATTCATATGCAAGAATTTCCTGAAATAGCTGGTTTACCATCAGAATTATGTAATGTTATTTATTCACCAAATAGACAATATAAAATCATTGAAACTTCTCACGATTCTTCTTTTGATCCTACAAAGAAAACTTATCTTCCAGATGGATTCTCTTTTATAAATGCATATCATGCTACATTATACAGTTCATATAATATTCCTTCAAAAATTGTAGAGTATACAATTCCAGATCAAGTAAGACCTAATAGAATAGAAGCTTTGAAGAAAATAGGAGCAGATCCTCAATATAAGCATGTTTTAAATGTTGGGTTATTTACTCCTAGAAAAAATCAAGCAGAGTTAATTTATATTGCAAAGTTATTACAGAGATACCCAATTCAATTTCATTTTGTTGGAAATATGGCTGATAACTTTAAATTTTATTGGGATCCACTTTTAAACAAAAGAACCCAAAACTGTGTTTTTTGGGGTGAAAGAAATGATCCTGAAATTTTTTATGCTTCTGCTGACGTTTTCTATTTTGCTTCAAAACCAGTTGGTGCTGATAAAGAATCAAATCCTTTAGTAATAAAAGAAGCACTTTCATGGAAGCTTCCAATGTTACTATACGATCATGATACATATGGTGGGGCATATAGTGATAAAGAAGGTTTGATTTTTCTAAAAGATGATATTTTAGAGAATTGTAAAACACTACTTAAAGCTCTTGGTTTTGAAGATCTTACAAGGATTAAACCATTAGATCCAATAGATGTAACTTTGACATTTAATACAACTGAGAATAGAATTTATCTAACATATCATGATTTAGTAGCACAAAAATTAGATATAGTTCTTAGAGATGCAGATACGAATCTTCCAATTTATAATACTGAGTTAACATTTACTCATAATTCTGTTTGGTGGATTAATCCTTGTCAAGCTGTTTCATTTATTAATGTTCAGAATTTTAATGGTTTTGTTGTTGAGTTTTATAAGAATGACAATCTTCTTTTATCAAAAGAGTTATGGTTAAGAAAGAATCCTCCGTTTACTAAAACAAAATTTAATGTTTATCCTTTAGATGCTCTTTATTATAACTTCCTTGAATTTTATGAACTGAAAATTTATGATGGAATGATTAAGCCAGGTGATGTTATTTTAGATATTGGAGCGAGTTCTGGAACATTTACTAACTATGCTTTAGATCAAGGAGCAGTTCATTCCTACACAGTAGAACCTTTTCCTAGATCAGTTAATAACTTGCGAAAAACTTTTGGAGCAGATGAACGAGTTACTATAATTGATAAAGCTATTAGTGATACTCGCGGTGAAAAAAGTTTTTGGATGTTTAGTAAAAATAGTACAATGGGATCTTTATATCAACAAGAAGATAAATTTAAATTTGAAGAGAAAGTAGATGCAATTACTTTTCAGGATCTTTTTGATATTTATAAACTTTCAAAGATTGATTTAATGAAAATAGATACAGAAGGTTCTGAATATGCTATTTTTGATACTATTGAAGAACTTGATATAGAAAGACTAATTATAGAATTTCATTATAATAAAGGAGAAGTAAACAGAATAATTAACAAGCTTAAAAAATTAGATTATGAATTTGATATCCATGAAAACTCTTCGTATCGTCCTGGAAGTTCTGAGTTATTTTTTGGTAATATTACAGCATATAAACATGGGAAAGGAAAACCAGCAATTAAACCAGTAATAAAGGAAGAACCTGTTATAGAACAACAAGATCATGTTATAGTTAAAAATGAACCAAAAATAAATATAAAGCCATATTCAGGATCTAAATTTACAATGTGTCATATTCAACCTGGTGCAATTCCAATTCCTCCTAATAATTGGGGTGCAGTTGAAAAAATTATTTGGGGTTATAAAAAGTGTTTAGAAGAAAAAGGTCATACTGTAGATATTAGTTATCCATTAGATATTCATAAACCATATGATTTTGCGCATGCTCATATTGCTAATCAAGCTATTCTTTTGAAAGAAAGAAATATTCCTTATTTCTTTTCGATGGACGATCATCATGTTGTAACTCATGGAAAAGATTCTCCATTATACAAACAACAAATTGAAGCTATAAAAGGATCTATATGTACATTTTTGGGGGCTGAATTTTTATTTGAGTTCTTTGATGAAGTAAAAGATAAACTCAGATTCTTACAACACTCTACAGACACCAGTTATTTTATACCACATGACGCCAAAGCACCCATGAGTGTTCTTTGTGTAGGCAACACACTATATGATATGGATGGCGAATTAGTTGATAGAAAAGGGTTTGAACTGGCGATTCAGGCAGCAAATGAGATGAATATTTCAATTACAATAGCAGGCCCAACTAAAAGTAACCAAGATTTTGCTTCTCAAATGAAAGCAAAAAAATATAAGTTTATGAATATTCTTGATCCAACTGAAGAAGAATTATTGTATCTTCTTCAAAGTCATGCTATTTTTGCATTCCCAACTTTCTTGGAAGCTGGTTGGCCACCAGTAGCAATTATTGAAGCTATGTCTTGTGGTCTACCAGTAGTGGCAACATATGTTGGAAAAGACGTTATTCCAAATGAAACATTAGTAGCAGAAAGAACTGTTGCAAGTGTAAAGAAAGCAATTTTAGGTGCAATGTATAACTACGAACGTTTATCAAAACGATCTAGAGAATTAGCTGTATCTAAATATGATTGGAAAGTTGTAGCAGATCAACTTGAAAAATACTATAGGGAGTTTGTTAAATGATTTATACTTTTGGAGATTCTCATTGTTGTTTTCCGTGGGGAGAATTTGAGAACCAACAATATAAAGTAAAAATTCCAAATGCAATAGTTCCGGTAGATCATACTAATGGTGTTCCGCAAACTATGTATAAATTTGGTTTGAGTCGGATGATCTTAGTTGACAAAATTCCAAAAGATGATATTGCTTGTTTTTGTTTTGGAGAAATAGATTGTCGTTACCATATTCATAAATATCAACCATGGAAAGAAACTATTGAAAACATAGTAAAAGAATATTTAAATACAATTCGTGAAAATGCAAAGATTAATAGTAATATATGGATTTTTAATGTGGTTCACCCAATAAAAGATAGTGAAAGAGAAAATGTATGGTATGGATCTCCGGAACGAAAAATTCCATTTATAGGTTCAGATTATGAGAGACTTTTATATGCTAAATATATGAATAAACTTCTTAGAGAAAATTTGGAAGTTGTTTTTGTTGATATTATGGATAAATATTGTGATAAAGATGGTTTTCTAATTAAAGAATTAAGCGACGGTGGTGTTCATATCGCAAATGAACGATATTTAGTTGAATGGATAAATAGAAGGGAGTTTGTTAAATGAAAACAAAATATAATGTGAAAGTTGTTCATCTTTTTTCTAAAGAAGATGAAGTTGAAAGAAAGTCAAGCAAATCTATTTCGAAACTTGAAAAATTGGGTATTGAATATGTTTCTCATATGAATTTTCCTTATAATAATGAACCACCAAAAGAAACTTGTATTAGACCTCAAGATATTAGACCAGAACCTGGTGGAAATTCATTAACTGGAAGACACTATGGATGTTATCTAGCATTTAGAAATGCAATTGAAAAAGAATTTACTGAAGATTTAGACTTCTTTATGATTTGCGAAAGAGATGCATATATTGAAGTTCCTTTTGAAAAGTTTGGGGGAATTTTCAATCAATGTTGTAAGTTTATTAATGAGAATAAAGTTGACTATTTCTCTTTTGGTGATAGAAGAAGTTTAATAACTGGAGAATTACTATCGCAAATTTTAGAACCAGCAAACGATATTGCTTGTGTTACAGATAAGTTTTATCTCTGTCATATGATTATGTTTCCCAAAAGTATTAGAACAGAACTATTAGAAATATTACAAACTGAAAAATGGGATGTAGCTGATTTGTTCTTTCTTAGAGTTTTTAGTCAAAGGAATAAACGATTTGGAATTACAAAAAATAGAATTGCAACTCAACTAGATGGAGAATCATTAATTAATAGAAGAATTATTCTAAATTCTAGCGCAGATTCACCTGGAAAACAACTTCTAAGTTTATATGAAAAAGTTCCATTAACAATTAGAAGTGTTCAGAAAATAAGCGATCAAGATTCTATTTCTGTATCATTTATTTATAATCCAAAAGTAGAAATTAAAGGAACTTCTTCTAAAGACTATGTAGTAGAATTTTTTGATCCAATAGAGAACAAAGCTATTTTTGGTGATAAAATAAAACCAAATTTTTGGACGATGTGTAATAGACAATGGTTTACTCCGTGGGAAATAAGAGTTAATGGTAATGTTATTCATAAGTATAATGCTACTAATCAAAATGTTTTAATTTCATTTGAAAGTTCTGCTTTAGGTGATACTATAGCATGGGTTCCATATGTAGAAGAATTTAGAAAAATTCATAATTGTAATATTTATGTTTCTACATTTTGGAACGAGTTATTTAAAGATGAATATCCAGAATTGAATTTTGTTAAACCAGGAACAGTCGTTCATAATCTTTATGCGTCTTATGTTATTGGTTGTTTTGATGATGATACAAGCAACTATAAAAATAAAAGATGCTGGAGAGAATCAACATTACAAAAAATTGCTTCAGATTCTTTAGGAATGCCTTATGAAGAAATACGAACTAAAATTCATATTCCAAACCTTCCTAGACCTATAGAAGATAAATACGTTTGTATTTCAGAAAGAGCTACTCAATGGGCTAAGATGTGGTTATATCCAAATGGTTGGCAAGAATTAGTTGATTGGTTAAATTCAGTTGGATACAAAGTTATGGTTATTAGTAAAGAAAAAACTGCGCTTAAAAACATTATTGATAAAACTGGTCAACCTATACTTCATACTGCTAATAACTTATACCATTCAGAATTTTATATTGGTTTACCTCACGGACCATCTTGGTTAGCGTGGGGATTAAATAAACCAGTAGTTATGATAGGTGGCTATAGTATTAATTGTGAGTTTGTTTCTGGAAATACTAGAGTTCTCCCACCAGAAGGATCATGTACATCTTGTTTTCATGATACTACACTTTTATTTAATAGATCTTTAGAAGCTTGTGTTTGGTATAAAGACTATGAATGTAATAAGAAAATAACTACTCAAATGATTATTGACGCAATTAAGAAAGCAAATCTGATTTCCTAAATTTTATGTAACAAATAAAAAAGGGGAAGTTGAATGACGTGATTTAATTTATTCTAGAATTAGTGAATATTTGAATACCTATTTTAGTGATTATCTTACGACAATATTTTTAAAAAATCTCGGTTTTTATAAACGGTCTTTTTTAAAAAAAAGATGGAGATTTTACTTAATGGCAAAATTCAAAGAAGGCGACCTTATAATAAAGGCCGATGAGAGTATTCAATTCGCTAACACGGTTATGCAATCTGGTGCTTTTAATGACCTTTCAATGGATAGCTGTGTAGGTGGCCTTGATCCCGTCCGTGATGAACATTTCGTAACAAAAGGATATTTTGACTCACATTCAGGAAGTGGAGGTAGTAGTGGGAGTGGTACGTCGGGAACTTCTGGAACTAGTGGAGGAACTGGAGTAAGTGGTTCTTCTGGTTCTAGTGGAATATCAGGTAGTGCAGGAACTAGTGGAACTTCTGGTTCAAGCGGTTCATCTGGTTCATCTGGAACTAGTGGAACTTCTGGTAGTTCGGGTTCTAGTGGAACATCAGGATCTAGAGGAGATTTTGGTGGTGATAGTCAACTATTTCTTTTTAGTAATAATACAACAGAAGAAGATCCAACTTCTGGTTATATAAGATTTAATGCTAGTGATGCTACTAGTACTTCAGAAATGTATGTAAGTGGCGAGCAAATATCTGCAATAGATGTAACTGATTGGATCGAATCTTTGGATGATGTAGTAAATGATATTAAAGGTAGAATAAGACTTTTTGAAGAAGGAAATAGTTCATTATTTGCTACATTCAAACTTATTGATCTTGAAGTTTTTGGTGGAGGTGGATACGTTCAACATTTTGATAATGTTGATTGGTTTGCAGTAACAGGAACATGGAATGTAAATAAATGGGATTCCGATAACTTCTTTGGAAATCAGGTAGTTCAGATATATGTAAATCCTGATTTAGCATCTCCTACTCCTGCAAATTGGTATTATAATTATAGACCAACACAAGTAATAATTACTTCCGATTTAATTAGAATGCAACAAATTATTGTATACGATTATAATTACAATACAATAGCTAGTTATAGTGGTGGTGGAACAAATTATGCTATACTTAGTTTATCATGGGGATCTGATAATATCAGAAGTATTTATGTAGCAAATACTGATGGAAATAGTTTTTCAATTACGAACATTCAGTTTAATGAACTAGTATCTGATCCTTGGTATAAATTAACAGTTGAATATGTTGATAGTAATGATAGTTTTAGTTTAAATGACCATATAGTGTTTTCTTTTGCTCAATCTGGAGATGCTGGAACTTCTGGAANTNNTGGTTCTAGTGGAACTTCAGGAACTAGAGGAAGTAGTGGTTCTAGTGGAACTTCAGGAACTAGAGGAACAAGCGGAACATCTGGTTCAAGTGGTTCTTCTGGAACAAGTGGAAGTAGCGGTTCATCTGGAACATCTGGAACATCTGGAAGTAGTGGTTCATCTGGAGAATCAGGTAGTAGTGGAAGTTCTGGAGAATCAGGTGATCCTGGAAGTAGTGGCTCGTCAGGTAGTTCAGGAACTTCTGGAAGTAGTGGTTCATCTGGTAGTAGTGGTTCAAGTGGTGAAACA
>WSSedA2C2DRAFT_1000010_pt1 | contig 26267 bp, 39 predicted proteins | sample WetSurSA2Cattail_FD_9213 | JGI IMG/M metagenome (IMG submission 9213)
CATGTTTTTAATGAAATGATAAAGGCGAAAGACAGCGCCAAAAATCCTTCGTACAACAAAAGCATGGCGGTTCAGCGTGTTCCCACGCTTCACGCAAATTGCGAACAAGATAATGTTTTGGATTTGTTCGCAACTTCGCCATGCTAATCCGTTGCACGAAATAAGACACGCCGGAAGGCAAAAACCAAACGCAGCCAAGGCTGCTAAAATCAAAGGAGATAAAAATGGAAGAGCAGAAAGTTATTAAGAGAAAACGAACAAGAATAGACATTGGCTTGTCTAAGGCTGCTGCTGCTAATCGACGTGAAAAAGTTAATCAGGATACGCCAGCATATAAAGCGTATTTGCGTAATCTACATGGGAAGAAAAAAGAAACGAAACAAGGGCATGGTACGCGGACTTCTGGTTTTGGTATGCCAGTTATTTCTGAAAAGCGTACAAAAGAAAAACAATTCATGGCTGTAAATGGAATAAGTACAAGAAAAAAGCTTAGAAAATACAGGAAGAAAATAACAAAAGCTAAAATGAAGACCGGCGTGTCTTAAATCGTGCAACAAACGGTTGCCAGATTCACAGCCAAGGCTGTTCATCCAAATGCCGCGACAATAGAACGGTAGAGCGCGGCACTTCTGGCAACCTGACCGTTGTGTTCAATACCATTTACACGCAAGGCATGGCGCAGGCTACGCCTTCGGAAAGGATAAGATATGTTTTTCAAAAAAGTAAAATTAATAAAACAGTTTGAGTTTGGTTATAAAATGCGGGTTATTGGCAAACATGGACATGCGATAACTGAAGAATTTCAAGCGGTTGTAAAAGCAGAGTCATTATCAGAAGCAAAGAAAAAGCTTCGAAAAGAACTGATGAAGGCATATGAGCTTCAAGTTCTTATTACTCATCCGATAGAAGAGTCAAGATAAAAGGCAGCGTGTAAATGGTACTAAACACAACAAACGGCTATATGGTTCCGGTATTCCATACCGTCACGCAAATTGCAACAAATAATATTATGGACTTGTTGCAACTTCATAGAGCCTGACCGTTGTAGGAAATTTAATTCGCGCCAATACAGGACGCGAGCAAGCTCTCGAAAGGAGTAAAACAAAATGCAGATGGAGTATCAAGGGTTCGTAATCGAATATCAGGAAGCATGGGAAGAGTTTTGTGTTACAATTGGCGAAACTCAATATCGCAACAAACTATTATCAAAGTGCAAAGAAAAAATTGACTCAATTCTTAAAGCAAAATTTGAGCGGGTAAATGTTATTAAGGCGAATGGCTATATGTATGGTGTTACAACATCATTTACTTCTGTTGATGTAACCTCTCAAGATGGTGGTAGTGGAAAAGAGTTTTGGGTTATCACAAAAGAAAACAAGCGGTCTAAAGAGCCGATAGAAAAGCTCTATAAAAACAATGCTACAAATAATAAAATTATTGAGTCGCTTGTTACTATGCAGTCTCAAATCAAGTGTATCAATAAAAAAATGGAAGAAGAATTTAAGAAAATGGAAAAATGGGAACCAAAGGCAGGCGCGAATTAAACATCCTACAACAACGGCTTGTTGGTTCGCAACCAAGGTTGCTCTCCTACATTGCGCAGGAGCGCAACGTCAATAAGCCTGACCGTTGTAGGCAATACCGGCGCAAGACAAAGAAAGGAAAACATGAATATAAGTTTTGACCCCTCTCACAAAGTTGGGATAGAGCTTTATGTCCTACACTCTATGGTTGATACTATTTATCAGTACGAGCGAGAGATAAGGAGACTGAAGCAAGAAAACGAAGAATTGAAGAGCGACAACACATCACACAACAAACGCACATTTGAAGAATGGTATCAGCAATATTGTGATAGCAAGGAACTTATAGAAGAAAGAATTGTAGATATCCGTGCTGCCTGGGATGCTGGGTATAAGATAGGCGCAAAACAATTTGGAAGTGCTAAGGAGGTGAAAGAATGCATATAGAAAATCTGAAACAAGGTGACGCTGTCCATATTGGCAACCACAATTTCTTATTTTTATGGTTTTATAAGAATGGTATAGACTTGCAAATAGTTAATAGTTGTCAGATATTCCATGTTCCATCAGATAGAATGTTTTCGATTAAGGAGGGCTGGCAATGTATAAAATAGTCGAGTATAAGGGGAGTACACGTATTCCTATTGCAGATTTATATATCGATAATTTATTTATGGCTAAGGAAATTTGTGCTCTTCTTGAAAAAGAAAAATGTGGCAAGATACAATATTTTTTTCCAAAAGTTGACAACGCCATTAAAACATATAAATCGATAAGTCCATCATGTAGTCTTTGCCTAAAAGAAGATAAGTGTCAAACTGAAAAAATACCAAAAACGATTGTCTTCAAAAGTCTTGATGATAACAAGCTTTATGTTATGGTAGATTGTGAGCATTGCAGCGGATTAATGGAGGTTACAGAAGAATAAATATGTTGCACGGTAGTCAGCACAAACGTGGAGCTTTTATCCTATGCTGTATTCGGAATAAAAATCCAGGCGCAATAATTTTAATTTTCTTTATTTATTTATGAATAGATTATATTAATTAATAACCATGTTTGCAAAACCAAATATTTTTATGTTGCGTGAATTGCGTAAAAGCAATGAGAAAGCAGCAGATAACAAATGGGCAAAAGATGTTAAATATTTAGCCAATTATCAATGCGAGTATTGCGGCAAAAAAGATAGAATCCAGTCGCATCATGTCTTTACACGGTCTAATAAATCTATTCGGCACTATTTACCAAATGGTATTTGTTTGTGTGCTGGGCATCATAAATTCTTTGCCCATATGAAGCCTATTGAGTTTATCGAGTGGCTGAAGGGTAAACGTGGCTTAGATTGGTATGATGACCTTGTGGTAAAACGAAATATTAGAAAAATTAAATTTATAGGAGATAAAATTGAGTGTTGTCAAGTCATGTAAGTTACGAGGGGTTATTGATTCTCGTGAGTGTATGTTTTGCTGGGAGACGCGCAAAGAAATTTCAGGCTTTGCAAAGCGGGCGCAATGTTATGATAACAACAAACAAATCAAAGAGGTGAAAGAATGAGCGAACATAAATTATTGTATATATGCAACCGTAATTTACTTTGTGATGAAGAATGTCATTGCAAGAAAAATCATGAAAAAGGCAAGTCTTGTAAAGTGCGATGTGGTGTTTACCCGACTGCAAAGTGCGAGCGCGTTATGGTTGTTAAGGGAAATCCCTTGGGGAGAGCGGTATTAGTTTTTATTTCCAAATCAATACAGAAATATAAACATAAAAAAAGGAAAATTAAGGACAAGTATTTACCATGAGCAAAATAACATATCCCCTATACTATACTAACCGTGATGGCATGACAATTTATACATTGTTCAGACATAAAGATATATTTGACATTGTAGATTTTGCTGGCATTCTGCTCTATACGAATACCGATGAAACAAAAGCAAATGCAAAGATGAGAGAGTATATTAATAGTTATAAGGAGTGGTAATGGCATTGAAAACAAAATACATGGGACTTGTTAATCAAGGCGTTTTTATACCAGATGATAAAAAATATTATTTGGCACTTGCTAAGCGTAATAACAAACGGACAACGATAACTATTGGAAGTCCAGAGAAGATGCAAAGCTGCTCGCAGCGGCGTTATTATTGGGCGGTTGTTGTCGAGATTATCGCTGATTATTTCGGTTATACTCCAGAGGAGATGCATGAGATTTTTAAACCCATGTTTTTTAAAGAACACAATGATAAGGGGTTTGAATATATTAAGTCAACAACAGCCTACCTTACAGTTGAGTTCGAGGCGAAATTAAGTAATATTCGCAGGTGGGCGGCGACTCGCGGTATATATATCCCATTACCCAATGAGGTGCAATATTGATTATATAATAATAGAATTGTATCGTTGATAAATTTGACATTTATAAAAATAGTTATATATTCAAAAAGGGGCATTGATGAAATTCATTAATAGAGTGTTTGACAAATTCAAGCAGCAGAATCAGCGCTTGCACATAAAAAAAGAAGCAACAGAACAAGTGGCACAGCAAGCAACCTCACAACTTGGCACAATAGCCGCAACAATAGCACCAGCAATCAGGACAGGCGCAACGCTGGTCTTTCAGGTCGAGGGGAAAGAACCTTGCCAGATAATAATAACTAAATCAGCAATGACAGATTATTTTACAGTGAAAAAATAATGGCTGGAAAAAAGACAGGACGCATAAACAAAAAAGGTGCAGGACGAAAAGAGCTTCATCTTTGCGAAAAAGATGTTTATGACCTTGCAAAAATAAATTGCTCACAAGAGGAAATAGCCAATATAGTTGGATGTAGTGTTGATACTCTTGTCAATAAATTTTCGGAAGTTATAGAAAGTGGGCGCGTTATGATGCGTCAAAGTCTTAAGCGTAAACAATATCAAATGGCAATGGAAGGCGATAGAACAATGTTAATTTGGCTCGGTAAGCAATACCTTGGGCAGACCGAGAAGATTGATAAGCGTATTGAGGGTAATGTTAGTAATGTGGCTATTAGTGTTTATCAGCCAGACGATATTCCAGCTTTGGCGCAAGCGGTGACAGCAGTTGAGGCAGAGGTTGTGCTCGGATGAAGACAACTCCAGTATTTTCAAGAATACTCAAGAACATACATAAGCGGACACAAATTTTGCAGGGCGGCACATCAAGTAGTAAGACCTATTCTATTTTGCAGTTTTTTTATATTCTTGCGCTACAATCTAAAACACCGATGGTAATGTCTATTGTTGGGGAAACCTTACCACACCTGAAGATAGGTGCATTACGCGACTTTATACATATTCTCGGTGATAATTATGATGACACCATACATAACAAGACTGATAATAATTTCAAGATAGGGAATTCTTTAATAGAATTTTTTGCTATTGATGAACCGCGTAAAGCGAGAGGGTCAAGGCGTGATATTTTGTTTATTAATGAGTGCAACAATGTCCCAAAGGAATTATATGAACAGCTATCGATTAGAACCAAAGCAAAAATATTTTTAGACTTTAATCCAACTTCACATTTTTGGGCGCATGAATTAATAACAAGATATGATGTATCTTTTGACAAATCGACATACAGAGACAATCCATATTTAAGTAAAAGCATCATAGCGGATATTGAAAGCAGACGCGATAATTTGAATTGGTGGCGCGTATATGGTGAAGGTGAAATCGGAAGCATAGAGGGCTTGATATTACCAGATTTTGAACTGATTGACACGCTGCCAATTGACCTTGAGACAGAATGCGGATTAGACTTCGGCTTTACAAATGACCCTTCATGCTTACTTGAGTATGGGATTCGTGGTGGTGCGATATATGTCAATGAGTTGTTTTATAAAAAGGGCTTGACTAATCAGGACATTTGCGCAGAATTACAGCGCTTGCGTGTTCCTTTGGATTATGTTATATATGCGGATAGTGCGGAGCCGAAAAGTATTGAGGAAATTTATCGGGCAGGTTGGCGCAATATAAAGCCATGTATCAAGGGCGAGGGATATTTTAATCTCGGTATAGATTTTATACGGCGTTATAAGATTAGGGTTACAAAGAAAAGTTTGAATGTAATAAAAGATTTTAGGAACGCTTCATGGCAAACGGACAAGGATGGGACTTTTATCAACAAGCCTGCAAAGGGTTATCTGCATGCTATTGATGCTTTGCGATATGCGGTTAACAGTTTGATACAGCCGCGACAAATAGTTCGCGGTTATAAATGAGGGGAGTTATATGCCAATCGAAACTGGAGTAGGACAAGGGGATGCTGGAACAACGATAAAACCAATAAGCACAAACGACCAGGCGCAACAGATTAGTCTTTTGAGCTATAACTACAAGTCAGTTAGTGCGCGAAATGTATATGAGTTTATGACAGACACGTTCTTGGGTGGTGGCGGTTATCGTGATGGTTCCTATCTTATTCCCCACGGCAGAGAAGTTGAGATGTTTTATACTATGCGCCGTGATGCTGCGTTTTTGCGTAACTTTTTTGCTCCTATTATCAAGGCTATGGTTGACCCTATAACAAACACGGGAATTAATCGTGAGATAAAAATCAATGACACGCCTACTGATATTTTATTGGCTAATGTCTTTGTGGATGATGTTGATTATCGATGCCATGATATCCAAAGTTTTATCCATGATGCACTGATATACTCGATGATACATGGAGTAACTTTTGTTGTTGTGGATAACGACCTTGATATTAATACAAAAATGACTGTTGCTGACGCGATTAAAACGCGCTCAATGCCATATGTGTATATCAAAACTGCAAACACGGTGAAAGCACATAAGCTTGACAAGTACGGAGCGCTTGAGGAAATTACTTTTTATGATGGCGAGGGGAAAAGTGTTAACGGTACTGGCATTGTTAAGCATTACACAAGATGGACTCGCGAGATAGCGCAAAAAATAGAGTTGAGTGGAACTAAGAAAATAATAGTCAAGACAACGGAGCATGGATTGGGTGTTGTACCTGTGATACCTGTTGTTACTGGGGTGCTGACTAATCCAGAATCTTTGCTGGTGGAACCTCCGCACTATGATATCGCAAAAATTAATCATGCGGTTTTTAACAAGGATAGCGAAATCCGAGACCAAGAAAGGGCGCAAGCTTTTTCTATTTTTTACATGCAGTCAGATGGCGCACCAGTAGCAATTGGTTTGCATAGTGTCTTGAGTTTGCCATTGACAACAAGCATCGCGCCAAACTACGCAAGTCCAGACCCGAACATTCTATCTGGCTTAGTTTCAAACTGCGAAAAGCTTATCGAATCTCTTTTTACAATAGCCAGTCAACGAGGCGTGATAGGTGTCAAAGCTGTGCGTTCTGGTGTCGCTCTTGAATGGGAATTTACCGCACAAGACGCGATTCTCAAGAAGACTGCCCAACTTGCTGAATGGTTGGAGTATGAGATAATTCGGATGTTCCAGCTATATACTGGAGAATCGTTTGATTATCATGTGAAATATCCAGATAGTTTCAAGCCTCAATCCAAGGCTGAAGATATCGGAACTAATGATAGTGTGTTGCAAATGGGTATGCCTCCAATTGCCGAGCTATTGCTTAAGCGGGCGGCTTTTATCGCTGCATCAAAAGGACAGAATGAAGACATGGTTAAGAAAGCGCTTGACGAATTTGATTTCCAGATAAACAATGCCGCTGGTGTGATGGATGTTAGCAGTGATAATAATGCGGATAATAATATGGGCGATATGGAGTAATGGCGAAAGTAACGCGCTATTCCGTGATTAGAAAGACAGACAAGGATTTTCAAAAAATCCTTAATGTTGCATTGCAAGACCTGACCAAAGAGATACAAAAAAATATTTCATCAAGGATGTCTGTTGACAAAGCGGTTAGTACCGCTATTGCTGACATAGATTACCCTGTGATTATCAAAAACGCAATCGCAGACCAATCAGTTGAGATTATGCGCGTTGCATCGGACGGCAACAAAGACGCGCTTGTATCAAGGCGCTGGGTACTTGGTAATAAGTGGCAAGATGACAAGCTCACATTGTCTGGCAAGGTCAATGATTTGTCGCGAATGGATGAGGTTAAGGCAGCCTTAAAAATAGGGATGAATAACAGACGGTCATGGATAGGCACAGCTGAAGAAATAAGCAAGAGAGATTTAACCAAAGGCGACACACCAAAGTATCTTGACGAATTGATAACATCGGCTCGCAAAGTTTATAAGGGAAACTATTCAGATTATCAGCAATACAAGTTGAATGTCACAAGAGCAATGGGTCGTGTAGATAAATTAGCGCAAAACGGTGCGCCAACAAGCAGACTTAAGGCGGCATATCAGGCGGTTATTGACACGACGGAAGCAGCATCGCGAGAGGAGTTTGAAAAAGCAGTCAAATACGCAGTTCAGGCAAAAGCGCGTTATAACGCAGAGCGGTTGGCGCGAACCGAGCGGGCGAGGGCTTATGCTGAAGGAACATATCAGGAGGCATGGGATAATCCAGATGTTATTGGCATACAGTACGAGCTTAATGATGGACATCCGAGGCGTGACATCTGTGATGTTCATTGCGGAATTGATTTGTTTGGGCTTGGTGCTGGTTGCTATCCGCTTGACCATTTACCAGTGTATCCTTTTCACCCGAACTGTATTTGTCAAATGTCGTATATCTATGGCGAGGACGAAATCAAAAAGCGTCCTGATTACAGCAATGCGATTGGCTTTATTGATGGGCTATCTGATAATGGGCTTGAATCAATATTCGGTGTCGGTGGTGCTGAAAAGGTTGCCAAGAATCCTGGCAAGTGGAGGGATTATTTATCAGGATGGCAAGGACTAAAAAATATCAGTGACTTAATAAAAATATAAATCGTGTTTGACAAACACGTTGAATAACCATATATTAACCAAAAAAGAGAGGTGTTGTAAATGCCAAAAACACTTGATGACGTGAAGGCAGTATTAACCAAGGTAGAGGGCGGTGACGAACTTTTTGAGGTTGTCAATGCAATCGCTTTGAAGGCTGCAAGCACTGAAAAGGGGTTTAATTCGTTGCAAAGTAATTATGATAAAATTCTTGCAGCGGCGAAAGGTATTGGATTTGATGGCGGTGACTTTTCATCATTTGCTGGCTCCCTTAAGGAGCAACTTGCCAAAGCGTCCGAAGCAGATAGTAAGTTAACCGCAGAACAAAGGCGACTCAAGGAAATTGAATCACAGTTGGGCAACGTATCGAAGCTATTGACAGAGCAAACAGCTAAAGCTGCATCCCTTGAAACAGAGCGTAAAAACGCATTGTTGCAAGATGCGCTACTCGCTAAATTTAGGGGTAAAATCTACAATGCTGAGCTACATGCGAAAGACTTAGTAAGAGATGGCATTGTGTCAATAGGTGAAGATGGGAAAACAATCAATTTCAATGGGGCGGATGACCTTGACAAAGGTGTTTTACAATATTTCGAGAAGAATAAAGATTCCCTCATTAGTGAGCAAAGGGCAGGCGCTGGTGGTGGCGCTTCAAAAAATACGCTTGGCGCTAAGCAAATCCAACGCGCAGACTTTGAACGCATGACACCAGATGCACAATATAAATTTATCACTGATGGTGGAAAGGTTTCTTAAAATTAAAAATGAGGTTTTATTATGTCTAATGTTTTAACGGCACTTTTGCCAACAATGTTTAAAACTGTTCCCATGGTTATGCGTGAGCAGGTCGGATTTATTCCAGCTGTATCAAGAGATTTCACACCCGAACAGATGAATCTTGCGGTCGGTCAGACAATGACTATTCCGCTGTCTGTATCACAAGCACTCGCTGACTATTCTCCAGCGATGTCAACTTCAGCTGGCACAGACAAAACACCGACAACCACAACACTGACAATTTCGCGCAACAAATCAAGTTCTTTCCACCTTACCCATGAAGAAAAACAAATCCTTATTAATGGTGGTACGTTGCCTGGATATCGCGAGCAGCAGATTGCTGAATGTTTCCGCTCAATTTGTAATCTCATAGAGCAGGATGTAGGCTCTGCGCTTGATGCCAAGTTTTCAAGGGCAGTTGGTTCAGCTGGTACAAACCCTTTTGCTTCAAACCTTGCTAATGCTGCATCATTGAAAAGGATGCTCAAGGACAACGGCGCATGGGTTCCAGGTCAGATGTCTTGTGTTATTGATACTGCGGCTGAAGAGGCACTCGGCGGCTTGACACAGTTGACCAATGTTAATCAGGCTGGCAGTGATGATTTGCTTAGGAATGGCGTAATATCAAGGCTTCAGGGTTTTGATTTCCGCGTATCATCCGGAATTGGCATACATACCTCTGGAACAGCTGCGAGCGCAACATTGACAGCAACAGACAAAGCAGTTGGTAGCATAAATCTTGCAACAGCAGCAGCAGGCACAGGGACAATCCTTACTGGTGATGTTATATCACTTGCTAACGACACTGGCAACAAGTACGGTGTTATTACAGGTGTTGCCGATGTGTCAAGCGCATCAACAGCAATGTATATTGGTGCTCCTGGTCTCCGCAAGGCAACTGGAGCAGTCGCAAGAGCAATCACTGTTACTGGAGACCATACATCCAACTTTGCTTTTAATCGTAATGCTGTATTACTTTTTGCACGTCCTCCAATTATCGAGCGAACACCTGTCCTTGATACAATTTCTGTTACAGACCCTGTATCTGGATTAACTTTCTTGGTTTGCGAAATTCTCGGTGATGGTATGACAACTTATCGCGTCAACCTCGCTTGGGGTGTTTCGGTTATTAAACCAGAAGCAGTCGTAAAGCTTATTGGATAACTTATATGGGCGGTTATCGGTGATAGCCGCCCTACTTAAAGGGGTATCCGATGGCATTGAGTATAACACAAGCCATAGACGCGCTTAAGAAATTGAGTCCTATTATAAATCGTAAGATTGATATTGCAATCCAAAAAGGTGCAAAAGAAATTCAATCTTATGGTAGGCGTGTGCATAGATTCAAACGACAATCTGGAGACCTCCAAAGAAGTATAAGTATCCGATTCAATAGACAAGCACACGCGGCAAGTATTTTTCTTGATACGGGAGTCGCTTATTATGCTGGGTATGTCCATGGTGGGACAAGACCGCATGAGATAGTCGCAAAAAATAAAAAAAGTTTGTTATTTACTTCTTATGGTCGGAATGTATTCAGGAAAAAGGTTTTTCATCCTGGCACAAAGCCAGATGAATTTCTTTTTGAGGCTGGTAGAGCGCTAAAAGATAAAATACTTGCTGATATAAAGATGGCTACGCTTGATGCAGTGTCAGCAGCGGGAGTAAAATAATGAGCACTTATTTGCAAACTACGGATATCACAGATGTAATTGTTTACGGACATACAATCACTGGTTATCTTGATAGGGCAGACATTGAGATTGTTAATCTTGCTCGTGAACGTGGTTTGCAGTCAACTCAAATAGTAACTCCTATTGACAATTGCATTAAACAGTGGCTTGTTGCGTGGGTAACTATGAAGTTTTGTCAAGAACAAGCAGGTAGAGCACAGATTGAAGTTACAGATATGGAGCGGTATTATTTTAAATACAAAATGTACCGTGATGAAGAGGCGAAATTAAGAAATAGAATTTCTGCTTCAATGTTTTTGGGAACAGCCACAGACATAAGAAATGGGTCTGTTCAAAGCACACTTTTATTTAGGTCATAGGAGTAAAAATATGTCACAGTCAACAGTAGGCGAAAGAAATCTCCCTGATAACGGGAATGTTTCACAGGGGTTTGATAAGGATATCGATGCTATTGTAGCAGCTATGCGGTCAATGTCGGAGATGAATCCATCAACATCAGGAATAGCATTAGCAGCCGGAGCGGGTGCGCCATCAAACACACCTTCGACAGCTTCTCTGTATATCAGGAATAATGGTACGAGTGTTTCGTCTTTATATTTTAATATCGGCGGGACATCGGTCTGGAATAGGGTTACAGCTACGGCATGAGGATAAAGCACGGCAGGCGAGTAACAGAAGCGTTGCCATACGATGATGTCAAGCGAGTTTTTGTACATGAGACATTAGGAGACAATACGAACAATGGGACATATGATAGCCCGCTTAGGGACTCGGTTGGTTTTGCTATGATGTGTTTGAATAGCAACAGGATTATGCGTATGGTAATGAATGTAGCTGGCAGATGGATTGAGGTGTAAATGTCAGTAGCACAAGACGCATGGGATTTATTTAAGACGACAATCCAAGCAGATATCGTATTGGCTGCATATGTAGAGCAATGGAAGCTTGAGCGGATAAAACATAATGACGATGTTTTAGTCTATCCGAAGCTTGAGGCGTATGTTGATAGGATAGAGCGCAATACTTATGTCGGTGTACCAAAGCAGCGAATGGATACCATGGTCATATCAATAATCGGGAAAATAAAATCTGCATTAGATGATAGCGTTCCAGATTTTGAAACGGCGTTGATTGCTTATGATGAAGCGATATGTAACGCACTTGAGAAATTTATTACTTTATCAGGTGGCTGGAATAATGCGGAATACGGAGACAGCTTGTTGACGTATGTCAATGATGACTACGCACAAATCCAGATGGAGTTAAAATTAACATTGCCACGCTTTACGGCTGGCGAAAGGTAACGTATGTATGATGTAGCAGCATTATCAAAGGTCGGGATAGCACTCAATACGACAAGTATCGGTGCGGCTGCGGCTTCTTTTAGTCGTGGGATTCTCGCGAATAAGTTTGAGTGTTCATTAACAAAAACTGTTGAGCCAGTGCCAGAGGTACGTGGTACTCTTGGTCCTGTGCGGGTATCAAGCGGTATATCAACATTTGCTCCAGCGTTATCATTTCCTCTTGATACTGGAGATGCAGATAGCGGTTCGATAGGTGACTTTCTTGCTTGCGTTTTTGGCACGGACACCGGGACTCTATCGGGCGGTAAGTATAAGCACAAGTTTACAATTAACGACACAGACCAGCCTAATTGGATTAATCTTTACAGCAACAAGGATGCAGTTGCGAAACAAGTTGTGGGTTTCCGTCCAACAAGCGTTAAGATAACAATAAAGGGTGGCGATACTCTTTGTATGGTAGAGGTTTCTGGAATTGCTTATAACGAAAGCGACTTGGCAAGTGCACAAACATTGACATACTGTGACGCAATGCCAATTACACCACAACAAGTATCTACTTTTACGATTGGTGGTTCTGCTGTAACTAATTTTGAGCAAGTCATTATTACTATTACTCGTGGTCAAGAGGGACTGCCGTTACTCGGTAATTCGACAGTTATCGGCAAACTTGTATCTGGCAAGGATTTTTCTTTTGATATTGAGGCAACAGGATTAAATTTTGCCAATGAAACTGAGCGGGCAAAGTTTAAGTCCATGACATCCTCAAGCTTTGTATTAACATTGACTGATGCAGTAAGTAATTATATTACTTTCAATATGAGCGAGATGTATTATAAGTCATGGACAGACCCAAGTATTAGCGCGGGTGATTTGCTTAAAATGTCATTCGCAGGGTTCGCAACTGGAGCACATGTAGGGCAATATGTCGAGTTGCAAAATTTGTTCGCGTCAAGATATGATACAGGTGCGGCAATTTCTTAAGGAGGATAAATGGCAAGTGCAGAGGAAAAAGTAAACCAAATTAATAAATTGGATAGCGTAATAGATTCGGGGATTCCGAATGATGCTGATATCATGAATCCACGCCCAAAGAAATTTACTCTTGAGCGCTGGACTGATAAGGGTGTAGAATCCCGTGAATATGAAGTTTATCCAGTGCCATTAAAAAAGCTTTCCATCCTTACCGAGCTTGGCAACGTCAACCCAAATAATTTTGACCCGAAAGCACTTGACGCACTTTATCCAATTATTGCAATGGCTATTCACGAAAAAGATATTGCATTTATTGAGGACACAATCACGACTCAAAAGTTGTATGAACTTTTTCAGATAATGGCAGAGCTTAATTATAATGGAATACCCTCTGCCCATCCATCTTTAAAAAAAAAGATAAATCGGAATGGGGGCAGGGGTTAAGATGGACTTATTTTGTTTTGATGCGAGATTTACATTTATCGCATGAAGATATAGGTAATTTGACATTACCGCAAGTCTATGTTTATATGCAGTGTTTGCGAGAAGTCAATGAAGCACATGCTAAAGAGCATGAACGAGAAAAAGCAAAAATCGAGTTATTAGCATTAAAAGCAAGGGGTCGATAATGGGCACAGAATCCACACAAGCTAAAATCGAACTCTTGTTGACAGCTCGCAATCTCGCACAAGGTGAATTTGATAAATTAATCACTAATCTTAAAGACTCGGGCACAGCTGCAAATAAAACCACAACGAGTATTCAGGGTATAACCAAACTTAAAGAACCATTGATGGCGTTAAGTGCTGGCCCACTACAAGGGTTGATAAGCAGTTTTAGCGCAATACTGAGGCTTGCCGCTGCAATACCAAAAGTATTCTTGGGGCCATTAGCCATTGTTATAGGCGTATTAGCTGCCTTGGAGAATAAATTTCATGTTATCGCAAAAGCCATAGGTACTGTTAAGGAAGTCTTTTCGTCTCTTGCTTCTTTTAATTTCGAAGGTATGGGGAAACGCATATCTGATATTTGGACTGATGCTAAGAAAAAAGCAGAAGAAGCAAGTGCCGCCATGAAAGATTATTTTGACAAATCTGCACAAATTGCTGAAGCACAGGGTAATACGGCAGCAGCGGCTTTTGATAAAGAAGTGGCAAGGCACCAAGAGGCAATGACTGCCATTGTCAAGGCAGAAGAGGAAAAAGGGAAAAAACTTTATGCTGAAAGAGAACAAGAGGCTACTTTACATAAAGCAATATTAACAAAAGTTGCTAAGGATGCCAAAGACGCATCAGACAAAGAAATACAAGACATTAAAGATGCGGATGCTAAAAAGCTTGCAATGGAAAACGAGGCTATAACAGCAAAAGCCAATTTGTTAAGCGAGGAGGCAGCGCGAGGATTACAGGAGAAACAATTTCAGGACGAACAAGAAGATAAAGCTGATAAGGAAAACTGGGCTAAGATGCAAGCAGCCTCAGAAGCCAAAAGAAAATTATGGGCTGAAGAAACGCAAGAGCATATAAGATTGCAAGAGCAAGAGACAGCAGAGCGCAACAGGATTCAGGACGAAGAATATCAGCGAGCTGTTAATCTTGCTGCGTCTATGACAGATGCATTAGCCCAGGCATCAAGCACAGCATTTATAGCATTAGCAACAAACGCAAGAGATTCGACAAAGGTTGCTATAAAAGCTTTTAAGGAATTTGGCAATTCCGTATTGTCAATGATAGTCCAATTGATTGCAAAGTTTGTTATACTTAATATTTTGAAAGCTATTTTCTCTGGAGCAACTGGGGGCATCGGTGCTTTTATTTCGGGATTTGCAACTAAAGGGCTTGAGGGAATGACTATGAGCGCAGTGCCATCAGGTCAAACCTCTGATGGCGATTTGCGTCAAGTGCCAGGTGCTTTTAACGCTCCCATGCCTATTATAGCGCATGGTGGGGAAATTCTTGGCAGACCTAATGGCGGTGGGTTTGGTGGGCAAACGATTATTGTTAGCGGTGATGTGTTTGGATGGAGTGAGAGCATGGAAAAGATACGCAAGGGCTTATATAATCACACTCGGATGACTGGATTACCTGTACAGGTTTAAGGGGAAACATGGGATTTTTAATAGGCAAATCTAATGAAGCCTTGACAGAAATAGAGACAACAGCACAAAGAATAAGCTTTGACGCTTTTATTGACAGTTCAAGGTCTATAAACAAGACATTGCAAACTTATCAATATAAAGAAAAAGGCTCATTTAAATATGAGATGTCATTTTTAAGCGATAGTGATTATAGAGCAATAACGAATATTGCTCGAAATCGGAATAGCTTAAGAGAAGGGTTGTTTACTATCCCTATCCCATATTCGCATTATAGCAACGCATCAATTCTTGTACCATCGACAACTACAAATAAAGCTTATTCTGGTAATTCTACAAATAAGCCATGGGAAGCGGCATTAAACAGTTTAATAGATACTGAGTTTACGACCATTGAATATGATTCTATTGATACTTATGATATTGACTACGTTAATCTTGCCGCTGTCACAGCTAAATATAACTACATGATATTTTCTTTTGACTTGTCAAGTTTTGTAAGTTTATTTGATGAACGCGAAATTAGACGCTTGACATTATGTATAAATGGAATGAATAGCTCGCCTATAAGATTTTTTGCTTATTCGCCGACATCCGAGAACTGGTATAATATCGAAGATTATTATTATTATGATTCAACAGCTTTTGACGCTCCATATGGTGAGGGTTTGTTTTCTTTGAATAAGCAACTTGTGGCAAGCTTGGCATTGCCTTGGGGATTGGATTCAATAGCAACAGATTTCTTGTCGTCAAATAAAGTTTATTTTATGGCGGTTACTGGTGCGGTTAATCAATCATTAATAGCACAATATGTAAGATGTTTTGTCAATGGTTATTGGGTATCACCAGCGAGTGTATTAGACCTTGAGAATTTTGCGACAGCTTTTACAGGAGCAGGACGAACAGGCAATCTTGAGTTGCAGGAAATTTAATAATGGCTGAAATAGTAAGCAAAGGTTTTACGGGTGGACATTATCCAACAAGAGGGTTTTATAACTCATTATCAAACCTCAAAACCTTTTTATATAGCATTGAAGCGCAAATAGGCATTACGCCAATTATTAGAGTAAGAATTGACCTTGACGGTGACGGAGTTTTTGAAGTTGTGGAAAAAAACAAACTATCATCTATTGGCTCTGTTAGTCGTGCAATTGAGTGGTTGACAAATAAGCCACGATTTGGGAGTGCTAATTTTTCTGTTAAAAATGATGATTTAAGATGGAGTGAATTTTTCCCGAAGTCTTTAATTTATTCTATTGGCGTTAGCCCTATAAGGTATCATTTTAAGAATTGTATAATAGAGCTTGGATTTGATGGGATTGAAAACATACAAGATACCAGTTGGTATCCTTTATTCTATGGTTATATTGAGTCTAAAAATGATAATGCAAACAATAGAACAGTGTCATTTAATCTGCTTGATGAATGGACAAGAATATTATCATATGATTTATACACAACTGCGAATGGTCGTGAATTTTTAACAGCAGCAGCACCTAATTATTATTATTATTCAGATTCCGATTTTATTGACAATAGAGAAATAGGACTCGGAACTTATTGGGGAAAACATTCTTTTTTACCAGCAGAATACACGAGCAAAGACAATCAGGTTCTAATACCATTTACACACAATCTCGATTGGATGGTTGGAGCATCAAGCACTATTCCGTATTTCAAATCCTACAAACCTTATAGATTTTTAAAATTACAAATACCCGATAACCATACGACAGTGGCTGATATTATTAATAATTTTGTTACTGACGGTGATGTTGAGACAGATAATAAAAACCATTTGTATTTTTGGGGTTGGGATAGGACTTGGTTTACAGATGATAAGCCAAAATGGTTAAAGGTTTATAAAGAGCATGATGGGTTATCTGACCCGCAATACACTGTAAGGACATTGTATAATCAAAATGTTCATCTTTCATTAGCTTTTGATTCAAGCCAAGACCTGAAGGCTTATGACTCCTTGGGCAACTTGTTTACATTGACAGAAGCGCAATTGCTTGATACAACAAATCAAGATTTTGTTTGGGATTGGCGACTTGATTGTTCATCTTTAGAGTCTAATCCAGCCAAGATATTGTATAGGACATTGCAACAAATAGGCGTATCAGATGACATGCAGGACGCAAGCTCTGACGATGTTTCTACGTGGCAAGATATCGAACTCGATTATGACGACCCAAATTATTATTCGTATGATGTGTCAAGCACTTATCTTGATAGGCAAAAAGTAAAGCTATGTGTTAACATAAAAGACACGACAACCTTACAGTCACTTGTTGAGTCGATATGCGAAATGACACGGGGTAGTTTGTTTATTGATAAGGGCAAAGACATTAGTGATACAAATTATGTCCCTATAAGACGGATTCATTTTGTTATTCATCAACCAAGAATGACATCGTTCAGCAGGAAAATCTTAACAGCCTCAAGAATAAGGTCTCTTGAAACATATCGAGATACGCAAGATATCCGTAACGAGATAGAGGTTAATTATTTTAATTATAATAGTACGTCAAAATTTACTGATAAAATTATTGCCACAGTGAGCGATTCCGCTTCTATAAATGCGTATGGTAATAAAAAATATGTATTGGGTGGAAAAGTATCTAATATTTGTTTCTTGTATGATGCTCTATATTATGCCAGTTTTTTAGCGCAACATTATTTGAGTATGTACAAGGAGCCAATCTTAAGGGCGGAAGTAACAACAGACATAATTGGTTATCTATGGGATTTGAAGTCATTGATTGGTATTCAAGAGGCTGATTATATAGGGTTTGTTTGTGATACAGCGCTGAAAAATTTAAATGGCTTGATGGAGGTTTACGATTTCCGCTATAATATTGGCTCGCACGAAATACAGCTTAGTTGTAAGTGGGCTGGATATTTAATTGCACCAGGCGGGGATATTGAAAACAGTCGCTGGGGTTTTTGGGATAATATGTATTGGGATGAGGAAATTGAAACCGAATTGTCTTATTTTTATTGGTAGGAGGGTTAATGGCTATAAATCATATACAGGTAACAAATAATACAAAAGCATTATCGACGGATTTTAACGCGGTATCTGATGACGCTTGTAATACGACAAACGACATTCACCCTCAATATTTAAAGCCTTTGGTAGATGGACTGACGTATTCATTATTCGCTGAAAATACTGCTGGAGCGGGAGGTTATTCAGTAAAAGAAACCATCTCAAAACCGTTAGCAAGCCCTAATTTAAAAGATTATATAATAAATACCGCTAATGTTTATGAGAACGATAGCTATCTGAGCAATGTTATCTTTGTCAAGGGACAGGAGGATAAATTACATATAAGTTGTTCTGGTGCTAATCCTATTACTGCGGGGAGCACATCAAGCGGATATGTGAAATATGAAATTTGGACCATTGAAGGAGATGGAACGCGGACTCTTTTCTCGGCTGGTTCTGAATTACAACCACCGTTTTATTTTGGAGTCATTGAGCTGGATGAAGGAACGCCGATTGACATATCCACGATCCCATCTGGTATGATAGTGTATGTAGGCGTTAAATATTATGTTAACGTGCCGAATGATGGTGATACAATTTATTATAATATTGCATCTTTACGCGTAACCCCGGTACTTACAACAACTTAATAAAGGACAATGTATAAAAAATGGAATACAACCGCCGAAAAACAGACAAACAACAGGAGAATAAAATGAAAAAGCTCACAGGGTACGCAACAGCTATCACAGCTGTGATTGGCGCAATTGTGGTTATCGGTAATAATTTTTGGGCACAAAAAGAAGAGAACACCGCACAGCATTCAGATTTTAAAACTTCTATTGCGGTCATTAATACAAAACTGGATAATATAGCTTCAGCACAAAAAGAACTAAAAGAAATCTTACAAAAGGAGAATAGATGATAGATTTCCAAGCACTAAAAGATTTAATTCTGGCAACACCTGAATGTTTGCCATACATAATTAGCCCAACTGCACCGTATGACCCTGATTATTTGGCAAAAGATAATGCTATTGCTGACATACTCAACCGACCACAAGGGACAAGGCTTGTCCATGTCAATGTGACAGCAACTATCTTGATGTCAAGGGTCGGTGCTTTAGTTGGTGCGACAATCCTTGAAAAATTGGTTGCTGCATCTGCATCGGTTCCAGCCGTTAAATGGGCAATGAAATCGCTTGAGGCAGAGCCAGGGGTAGATTTTGGCGACACTCAAACACAGCTTATGATTGACCAGTTACAGGCAGGAGGGGTATTAACGCTGGAGGAGGCTATCGCAATGAAAGCAATAGGACAAGAACCTTCAAGCCCTGCAATAGAAGCGATTGGAATGCCTGTTATTGGAGCGGATGTTTCGCTTGCCACAAGGCGTGGACAGGCTGATTGGGATAGAGCGAATGCTGTCGGAGGGAGGTTTTAATTATGTCTATTTCAAGAGTACAAACACAAGTGACATGGGATACTGGAAGCGTAACAAAAACTGTGTCTTCAGCAACAGAAGTTGTCTCAGATGTTATTACGCTTGCAGATAACACTGTTGGGCTATCAATTCAGATTCATGCAGACAATCAAGGCACTCCGGCTTCAGGAGATACAGCAGTTTTTCGTCTTAGATGGAGTAATGGAGATGTTCTTGGCGCTGGAGGAGCAGATACCTATGATACTGCTGAACACGCTGAATTTCTTACTGTCCTTGATACTTATGGGTCAAATACTCCAGGTGAAGACCCTGCAAGACGTACAATAATGGTTCCTCCTGTTGCTAAAAAAATGCAGACTGGATGTATATGTAGCGGTGCAGCATCCAGAAACTTAATTATCGCAGCTCGAATTGATGAACAGAGGATGGCGTAATAATGTTAATGTCAAGAGTGTTAAGTCCTAATACTCGTTTCCAAGGTTTGCCAACCATTGATAAAAAATGGATTGACATGGGATTGACTGCTTTCTACCTCACAAGAACAAATTTCTGGAATAGAAATCTCGCAAAAGGTGGGGCGGCAGATTCAACAAATTGTGCTATGCTTGGCGCTAATGCAACACTTGGTTCTGACTATCTCAGAACTACTGGTGTTGATAATCAATGGGTGAAGCTTTATCTCGGTGCAACATATTCGCAAGTTTATCCTATGACTTTACTTATGGGATGTAGAAAAATTTCTGGCTCCGTAGGTTTCTCGATTTTCAAACTTGCCAGTCCCACATCAGGGTTATACGGTGATGGAAGTGGAGGCTTTAGCACAACTGGAGGGGAAGTTTACGATGGAAGTATATCAACAGTAGCGCCTCAATACACGGATGATAAAGTTAATTATTGTGCTGTTTCACTAAGCTCTACCAGCTTACGAGGTTCTAAGAATGGTGGAATAGTTGCAGTTGACGATTCTTTTACTATCCCGACAACTGGAAATATTACTTCATGCGCATTGGGCGGATTTATGAAAAGCGCAACAAATACAAGCACAGTAAGCAGCGTAACAGATTTTAAATATGTAGGGTTTTTTAATAAAGTTCTGCCAGATGATTTATTACAGTCTCTGTCAAAAAATCCTTGGCAGATGTTTACACCATTGAGAAGGATGAGATATTTTATTTCGAACAAAATTAAATTATTTGCAGAAGAATTGGAAGAGCAATATTAAAAGGAGTTTCAAATGGCTTTTGATAATATTTATGTAAAAGATGCAACAAGCGTTATCATTCAAGTGATGCTTAGAGATTCAGATACCGGAATGGGTAAGACGGGTATTGCTTATAGTTCAGTAGGTGCGTCCTATTGCAGACCCGGAGGAACAAGGCAAGCAATTACTGTAATTTCTGGCACAGCAGGAGATTCTTATTCATCTGGAAAATGGGCTGAAGTCGATTCAACAAATATGCCCGGACTTTATCAGTTTCATATTCCAGACGCAGCACTCGCAACCGGAGCTAATTCTTGTGAACTTAATTTTGTTATTTCTGGAGTTCTTTCCAAATCAACAAAAATTGTCTTGATTGATGCTAATTTGAGGGATGCCATGCGACTTGGTATGACTGCACTTCCGAATGCCAATGCGGGAGCTAATGGTGGACTTCCTTTGTCGGCTGATGCTTCAGGACGTGTTGATGTCCTCAAGATAAATGGTACTTCTCAAACTGCGCGAGATATAGGCGCAAGTGTTCTTGTGGGCGACAAAACAGGTTTTAGTTTGACCGCTGGCGAGCATACCAATATCGCAACCGATGTGCAGACAGGCATGACAGCACAAGGCTACACAGCAACCAGAGCTGGATATCTTGATTTACTTACTGCGATATGGCGCAATAAAGGACGTATATATTGGGTAGATAGCTCTAATGGAAATGATTCTAATGATGGGCTTACAGGTGTAACAGCTTTTGCAACCCTCGAACATGCCTTGTCTCTTTTTATCGGTGATTATACAACACACGATGTTCAATACGACACTGGAATTATCTTTGTATGCTCATCGGCTGCAAATTACACGGGGAATTATACCGTAAGAGAAGGTGTGGAGATTATTGGATTGGACCATCCATTATTTATTCAGTCATCAACCGGTACGCCGCTATTTAAACTGCTCAATGGTTCAGGCGTATCGGGAACAAGAATACAGGCAGCATCATCAGGGAGCGTTGATATTCTTGTCCAGTGTGAAAGCCATTCAAAATTTAAACAAAATATTAGTTCTACAAATGACGGTGCAACTATCTCAAAATATATCCAAGTTAAAGATGGATGTGAAATTGATGATAATCTGTTATCTCTTGCTTGTACCAATGCGATATATTTCGCGCAAGACCAAGCACGAAATCGTTGTAAGATTAGGAATAATAAAATATCTAAATTTACTGAATGCGCTATTGATGCGACAACAGCAACAGATAATAATATAAAAGAAAACGAGATACTAAATATCCCAACAGGTAAACATGGGATAAAGGTACAATTAGGTGGAAACAACTCTATTGTTGAAAACAATTACAGTGTTGTTGGAACAGGCGACTTATACATTGAGACAGGTTCCACGGGAGGTAAGGCAAACCTTATCCAGAATAATGGTGCTGCTGGTACCGGAACAGGATTGACAGCACAGGAAACCAGAGATGCAATGAGCCTTACGCCGACAGTAAATCCAGCATCCGCACCAGTGAACTCTATAGATGAAGTTCTTTTTGCATCCAGTATTCTTGATAGAGGAGCAATAGAATATAACTTCACAAGTTATTCAAACTCCGTGATGTTGTTTTATGGAGTTGATAGACCGTTCGGAGCATACGACCCTCTATTTTGGTGTTTTGTTTATACAGCATCAGGAGGCAAGCCAACCACGATAGCTGAAATTGCCAAGAGAGACATGGTGTACCGTTGGTCAGATACAACACCGGATGATTTTTAATGAGTACAAACAATCAGTCTTTATTACCTCCTTGGGCTTTAGTAGCGCTTGCGGAGCTTGGACAGAGAGAAATAATTGGCGCTGATGCTAATCCAAGAATAGCTGCATATCTTAAAACGGTTGCACAAAAAGCTGATGATGAAATCCCTTGGTGCGCCGCGTTTGTCAATTGGTCGCTATTACAGTGTGGAATAAAAGGTACTGGGTTAGCAAATGCCAAAAGCTACTTGACATGGGGTGCACACACGGCATTAAGGCCAGGCGCTATTATTATTCAGAACCGTGGCCACCAGTCTTGGCAAGGGCATGTATCGATTGTCGTACAGGTCAACTCAACGGGCGTATATGCTATCGGTGGCAATCAGTCTAATATGGTTTCTATCGCGAATGTTTCCAAAGATTTAATCGTAGCTGCGAGGTATCCATTAGTATGACAAAAACAGTTTGTCCGCATGACGTAAAGGGGTTTTATAAAATGTCTTTTGTACATTGTTGGTGTTCTATTATTAGTAAAAAACCAGTATGTGTATCAAACGATGGAGAAAACACAATTAGAGAATATTCTAAAGTGTGTCCATTATTGGGGAGCAAATGAAAATATATTATCTGGATAATCCAAGGCTTGAGCCATTTGAGCATCGCGGCAAGACCTTGATGCGACTAACCGAGGATTGGTGCTTTGCTATCGATGACAAAAAGTACTGGATACCCAAAGGGTATTTTTATGATGGCGCAAGCATACCAAGAATTTTTTGGTCAGTCATAGGCTCACCTTTTGAGCCTGACTTTTGGGCTGGAGCGCTCGCACACGACTGGCTGTACTTTACGCACTTTGTCACAAGACAAGTAGCAGACGAGGTACTATACCAGATACTTAGGCAGTCGGGAGTCGGTATCGTCAGAGCAAAAGTCATATGGTCAGCCGTAAGGACATGCGCGGGCTTTGCGTGGGAGCTTACTCCTGATGACCTATCAGAAATGCAGTGCCTTAAGCGGGCTATGTCTGATAGCCCTAATCATGCCAAATACGGGCTATAACCCCTATCAATATTGATATATTTGTTTAATTTGCTATATTTTTCAATTTATACTGATAGTATAATGTTATAAGCGCCTACAATCGCCGATAATTTCGGGGTATGGTATGACATGGCTGCTATCATTTGGCGCAAATAGGCGCAATACAGGCGCAATACAGGCGCAATCCTGCGTATCAACGGGGAAATAGATGTGATGATAGGCTCAAAAAATAATTTGCGTACATGCAAAATAATTATTGACAATTTCAAAACTTATATTATCTTTTAACCGTAATCAAAAACACTCCCGTAAATGGTCGGGAGCAGAAATTAACGAGGCTTAATTTGTATCAACAGAAAATCAAAGGTAGCACAGAAATAGAATAACCCGTCGTCCTTATCGTTAGGGATACGGCTCCTGCTTTTCTGTGCTACCTTCGGAGTTCACAAAATGGCTAAAGACCCTGCATTTCTTTTTTATAGCTCTGATTTTTTAACCGGAACATCTTTTATGACGGATGAACAGGTTGGAAAATATATCAGATTACTTTGCTTACAACATCAGCATGGCCATTTATCAGAAAATCATATGTTGAACATATGTAAAACATATGATGAAGATATCTTTTCAAAGTTTGAAAAACTTCCTGATGGAAAATATCACAACATCAGACTGCATGAAGAAATATTAAAACGCAATAAATATTGTAAGTCAAGGAGCGACAATAGGAAAGGCGATAAAAACGAAGAAAACAAAAAAACATATGTAGGAACATATGATAATACATATGTTGACGGTATGTCAACACATATGGAAAATGAAAATGAAAATATAAATATAAATGATTTAAATAAAGAGAAACCTATTACATGGAAAAATAGTTTTGAGGTGTACGAAAAAATGGTTTCTGATGCTTTCGATGCTTTATTGCAAGATAAGGAATGGATTACGCAAAGGCTTGAATATCATCCCGGGTTAGACATTGCCAAGTCCATGGAAAAGGCATACAATGATTTTTGGGGTCAAGAGCGCGGTTGGAAACATAAAAAGAAATCAAGGTCGATGGATATCGACTGGAAGCAGACATTTACAAACGCATTAACTCAAAGGATGAATCAGGTATGGGAACCAAGAAAGCCATTAGCGTTTCAGAAAGTCTAAAAGAATTGCCGCCGGATGAAAGAAAGTATTGTCCGAATTGTATTAGATTTTTTGACGGTAAGCCAGTAATATCGATTGATGGTAACTCGGAAAGAGTTAATTTTGCACCATATCCGGGCATGCAATTTCATCAATATTCAAAGGGGTCTATTTATGCAAGGATAGGCGTATTAATACCATGTACTTGTGATGCTGGATTAAAGGTTGCAGCTGGTTATAAATATTGTGATGGTAGAGAAATAAAACCTTGGTTTAGTATCAAGAATGGCGATATAATTTTGGGCGAGGAACAAAAGAAAATAAAAGAGAATCCTATTAAAATAACACCTCAAAGAGATTTTTTTAAAATTGGAGAATTGCTATGACAAACCTTGACAAAACAATCGAATCATTAAAGACTTGTATAACATTAACATTCGATAACAAAAGCAGGGCAAAGCTAATCAAAGCGCTTCACGGGCTTATGGCAGTGAGGGATAAACAATTAAAGGAAAGGGGTTGAGACTAATGGATTACGAAAAATTTATAGAGCAAAAAAAAATTAAGCAACTTTATCACGGATTCGAAGCCAATAATCTACCTGATATATTATTCCCTTTCCAAAAGCATCTTGTTAATCTTGCTGTTAGAAAAGGTCGATATGCAATATTTAGTGCTTGTGGAACTGGGAAAACACTAATGCAGGTGACTTGGGCGGATCAGATTGTTAGAAATACAGGCGGGCTTGTTTTGATATTAGCCCCATTGGCAGTATCGGCTCAAACAATTAACGAGGGCAAGAAAATAGGTATTGAAATATTAAAATATGATGAATCAAAAAGGTCTGGTATTGTCATAACTAATTATGAACAATTAGAAAAAATAGATTGTTCTGTTTTTTCAGGTGTTGTTTTAGATGAAAGCAGTATATTAAAAAACTACTCAGGTGCATATCGAAACTTAATTATCAATAGCTTTGTTGAAACAAAATATAAACTTGCTTGTACTGCTACTCCGTCCCCAAATGATGAATTAGAAATTGGCAACCATGCAGAATTTTTAGGAGTAATGACAAGTAGCGATATGAGAGCTGTATTCTTTGTAACAGATAAAGATAAGAATACTGGTTATAGAATAAAAAAACACGCTCAAAAAGATTTTTATTCATGGATAGGATCATGGTCTTCCGTTGTAACAACCCCAAGTGATATTGGTTTTAGTGATGAAGGTTATGTTTTACCGGAGTTAATAATCAAAGAAGAAAAAATTATCACCGATAAAAAAGACAATGGTATGTTGTTTAATGATTCGGCTGTTTCAGCTACTGACTTTAATTCGGAATTACGCAGAAGTATGATAAAGAGACTTGACAAGACTATCGATATTGTCAATGCACATTCTGATAATTGCATTATATGGGTGAAACATAATGATGAAGCCGATTATCTCAAG
>WSSedA2C2DRAFT_1000016_pt1 | contig 18818 bp, 49 predicted proteins | sample WetSurSA2Cattail_FD_9213 | JGI IMG/M metagenome (IMG submission 9213)
GTTTTTCTCCATGCTCTAAGTATATCACAAAATATAGATTTGTCAATAGATTTTACAAACTCTCATAATTCATTAATGTACCAAAGTGGACTGTTTTTGTCTAAATTGGGACCCGGTCCGAATTTGGACAAAAATGGTCTAATTTATCTGTGTTTTCGGTTTTTAGCTTTTGATGTCAGAACTACAAAAGCTATCGAAAACAGGATACCAAAAATTATTCCGATAAAAAAATAATTTTGAGCGCTCATTTTAGTGCCATCCAGAAACCGATGATTACCGCAACCAAAAAAACAATCTGGCAAAATCTAATAACCTGTGATGCACAACCGATTGAATATCTCATTTTAGCCCTCCGCACCCATTTGGCAATATGCAGCATGTGATTTGCTGCAAAATAATTTTGTCTGTCGCTGATGATTTATCCAGACTTCTTCCTCAATCAATTGGTCAAGAGGAAATACTTGATAACAATATTCACAATACCCAACATCGTTAATAGGGGTATTATTTTCTTCATGTTCTCTGATAATATCTTGAATTGTTTTTTCCATAATTAGAGTATACCACGTTTTTGCAGTTTGTCAAGGACCAATTTCTAATTCCCAATTTAGACTATTTTTGTCTAAATTGGGACCGGGTCCGAATTCGGATGAAATTTATCCAAATTAGGTTATTTTATTCTCCCATCAATAAAACCGATATAGATACCAAACCAAAGCTGAATACCTCGAAATGTAAAGTTGTATTTTCCATGTGCTCGCTTTATCATGGCTTCTATACGTTCTAAATCCCACTTTACAAATTTCATTTTATCATCTCTTCCAGTGAATTGCAGAGTACTAAACCTTCGAATTTCCCTTCAACATTGTCAACGTAGCAATGTCCCATTGTATTAGCCCGAGGACAACCAAATTTACTTACTACCTTCACCTTTTCACCTGTTTTCAGGTCGGTGCAGGGGTCCCAAATATCCATTCCCACAGGCTTATAAATATACCAGCTTCCTACTCTTACTTTTCTCATTTTATAACTCCTCTTCGTGTAATTGATAAGCGATATAACTTTTACAATCTACAAGAGCGCCAGTAAAGAGCCAACCTAAATTATCTTCAATATCTTCGCTGGTGATAAAGAGCCGACCAAACCCGTTCATATAAACATAATAAAGGTTTTCTTTCATTTTATTTTCTCCGGTCTTACTAATAGGATTGTACAGTCTTGCACAGTGCAACCCAAATCATAAATATCGGGATGCCAAGTAAAATACTCTTCGGTGTCGTCAGGCGATATAATTATACCACACTTTCTCCGTTTAGCATGGATATCCAGTTTTCTTATCCATTCTTCTAATTCATCTTCTATGCCACCACTATCATCACCATTGATTAGATAAGATAAACAGTCAGTCGGTATTCGAGCGGTAAATTTCTCTATTGTTTCCATGTTTACATTATACACTATTTTCATAATTTGTCAAGGGGCAATTTCCAAATTTGGCAATTTGGACTGAAATTGTCTAAATTCGGACCGGGTCCGAAATCGGACAAAAAAGGTCTAATTTGTCTGGTTCGGAAAGCGACCTTTACAATTCCGACCATTTGTGGTATAATTGAAGAATGAGATATAAGCCAAGTTGTTTAGACAAGTTGAAAAATCGACTATACGCAGTTGCGTATGGTCATTTTTATTTTAGAACATTAGTGCTGGAAATGCGCAGGGTCACACCCTGCGCTTTTTTGCGTATAGCCGTAAACCGTCTTGTGGTCCAAAAATCAGGTTTCAATTTAGGGGACCAAGAAATAAACCGAGTTTAATTTCCGGCTTAATTCCCGGTTTAATTCTTGGTTTAATTCCCGGTTAAAGTTCTTCCCCATTTAATTCTATGTCCGAATCCAAATCTGCATCGAACCATTTCAAATAATTTTCTATCAAATCATAATCTGTTATTACAAGTCCACAACCATCTAAATCATCCAAAAATTCTTTAACTGTCATTTTAATATTCCTTTCAATAAGCGGGTACAATTCCAGTTTCCAAGAACTTAGTCCAGTTTCCATACAGGCGTTCAACCCTATCTCCAAAACTGCGAATGAACTTATCAAGAGTTACTGTCTTTGTAACAGGGATAGCTTCTATATCCTCTTTTGTAAATCTTACTAATACAAAAGGAACTAGACTAAAAGAAGTAACATTTCCTTCTTCGTTTACAAAACTTTTGTACCACTCAATTTCCTGTTTGGCATCTTCTAAAGCTTCCCCATCTCCGCAGCCGTCTTCGTCAATCAAATAACGCTTGCCGTTTGCAGCAGTTACAATTCCAAGTGGGTAGCGTGCGCTAATACGAGTATTGCCATCAATCTCATATCCATTACCAATCAAATAAAGTGTGGTGCTTTTGCTAAATGCTTTCATATCAAGCACAGCAACTTTGAACTTCGATTTTGAACGTGTGTATCCTACCATTTTTTCTTTCCTAATTTAGGCTATAATCTAATAGTGCATTATAAATAAAACAACATTCTAAATAATTACCAACAAATTTTATTTCATCGCTGGCTAATGGGTATGGTGCAAGGCGTAAGCCAGATGGTATAATAGCATCTCCATAACCACCAGAAAGTACAATAGGTCTTGAATTATAAACCACATAAAGGGAATGTTGGGTGTTTTTATTCATATTTATATTGTACCATCCTTTCAATTATATGTCAAGTCCCAATCTATTTCCCGGGACTTGCCCGGGAAATTTTTATCGGGGGAAAAGCTATCGGGGGAAAAGTTATCGACGGAAATATTACAGCCCGTTCTCTCGCAGGACTTCGGTCAAGGCAACTTGATTTGTGGTAATAATTCTCCAAATTTCATCAAGATTTTGCATCTTCTCTCCATTTGAAGATGCTTTACTATTATATACTTTCTCATACTCATCAACCATAATCAAGATTGAACGAGTATGAACCTTGATTTCGTTCATTGCAATTTTTCGATTGTTGTCAATGGCTCTCATTTTATTCTCTCCTTGAGATATTTTTATGGAATAAGTTTTAGAACATCAGACCTTTTGAGTCCGATTTGGGTACATGGCTTTGTCCATTATTAATTTGTGTTGATTTTCACTTTGTTGCCAAAGTGGAAAATCCCATCTTCTTCCCAAACTTCGAATTTTTTACCAAATGTTCTAAGCATGGTATAAGGATAAAAAAGACCTTCGATTTCATCGCCCTTTTTAAAAGGGATTATACCAATCAAACCACTATCTACACTTATGATAGTGCTTCCTTTTCTATTTCCATAAGAACCATCCCCATGCACAGTATAAGCGGCAAAGCATGTTCTACCAATCCAATGAAATATCCCATCATCGAAATCGGTAGGCGTTCCGTCTGCTGCACCCCACGCACAAGTGGCTTCCCACGCTTTCATCCAATCATCATCAGGTATCACATAGCAAGGGTCGCCAATATAATATTCACCTGCTGGAAAAGTATGTTTTCGTGTCATATTATTCTCCTTTTAATTATTATACTATACTACTGTCGTTTTGTCAATTATTTTTACCTCATCAAAACCCATCCATGCACACCAATAATGTCTGCCATCATTATGACAAAAAACAATATCTCCCATCATCATAGAAGTATGAGAAAGACCTAATCTTTTGATAAGCTCTCGGGCTTCACCGTTAGGCGACCAGTTCTCCGCTTGCATTTCGATATAAACTTCTTCCAAACCCTCGGTTGTTATATCAACAACGGGGCGATAATATTTATTAAAATATTCTTCTGTAATATAAACAGGGGATATATAATCTTCAATTACATCTTCATGCTTCTTATAATATACCGTATATGCTTTACACATTTTTACTCCTCTGGCACACGGGTTGGGAAAGATTTGATTTCACAATAAATTTCATTACATAAATTTACCAAACGTACCATAGCATTAAATTCTGATGCACTCATGGCTTCAAAATCTTCGGAGTTACTATTATATAAAAATTCATAGCAATCCTGTAAATCACGCAAGGTATTTTCAAAACGGCAATATGATAAATTCGACATTTTATACTCTCCACATCGGATATTGAAGTATTCCATCGGCGGTTTCGCCTCGTGCTTCTTTTGTCCAATCACGAGCGGTCATGGTTTCCGTGTATATATGTAACCCCCCAAGTTTTTCTGGACCACCAATTATATTATATTGATGTTCCCCTTTTATTTCTTCCAAGTCCATGTGTTCAGGCACAGCCACAAGACCTACAACAATCATTAATTTTTTACCATCCAACCGCTTTTGTAATGTTTCTCGAAAGAACAACTGCCCGACTAAAAGGTTTTTACTATCTGCCATTCTATTCTCTCCTCAAATATAATAATATTATAACACACTTCCGACGTTTGTCAAGGGGCAATTTCCTAATTCGGAGTAATTTTATCCGAATTAGGACCCGGTCCGAATTTAGACCTTTTTAGTCCAATTTGGATAAAATCATGGTTTTATCTTGCCTCTTTTGACTTTTATTTTTCTTGTCTCATGAATAATTCTCTTACATTATCATAGCGCTCTGCTTCTTGTGAATACCAAACGAGTGCTTCTTGATAATTTTTTTCCAAGTTTTCCAGTTTTATCATGTGCTCATCGTGCTCTTTTTGCATTTTGTGTAAAGCTCTCAAATCTCGTCCGTTTTCAAAAAGCTCATTCCGAGTTTCATTTAGAGTACGTCCTAACTCGAAAAGTGAACCGCCACAAAAACCTAAACCAAAAACACACAGTATTCCTAAAATTACACCAACAGTAATAGAAATAATTTGTATAGTAGTCATTTTATTTTCTCCTATTTTATATTATAGCACGATATTGATTATGAGTCAAGTATATAAATTTTCCAATCAAGATGCTCTTTTGCCCATTCCTTCTCTTCGTCTGTTAGTTTTTTTGAACAATCAATAATATCATAAAAGTTGAATGCCTCTAAACTAAAATCAAATAAATCTGATACTTCTTCTCGGATATATTCTTGCATTGCTTCATCCATTTTATATTCTCCTGTTTTAGAGGTCGTCGCACCAAGTATGGAAACGCAATACTTGATTTTGCATATCTTCGACAGTAATATCGTTTGCCAACTTAGTGACTTTTGCAAGAAAATCTGCGGAATGTTTACGGGTAAAAATTCCTAGCTTTTCATCCAGTTTTTCTTGCTTCATCCAAGTATCAAGAATCTTCATAAACTTTGACCATTTATTAGAATAATCGAATAAACTCATACTCTTAAAACCACCCTCGTTAGAAAAACGGACTTCGGGAAATGCGCCTGTTCCTAACATTGCTTCAAAAGCCTTTTCTCCAATTTTTCTAATAACTCTTGTAACTGATAGCATCATTTTGTTCTCTCCTATTTTTTATATTATACCACACTTTTAGTAATCTGGCAAGTAACTTTCTTTGGGGTCAAACCAATCCTTATATTCACCACTATTATCAGTAGGACGAGTTTGCCAATCTTCCTCGTCTTCTGAAATGTAACCATCTAAAACCAAACAGTGCAAAGCGTCTTTCCAAGTTTTAGCTTCATAGCCTCTTGCTGGCAAATGCTCAAACTCCACGCCTATATAATCCTCGGGGTCGTCAACGTCTAAAGCGTAAATACGTTTACCATCCCAATACCATGTGTAGCCATCATCATCTATAACCGTAAAAGAATAATCAATATCTTCTCTATTCATATTGCTATTATAACATACTTTCTTTTATATGTCAAGAGGGAATATATTTGGACAATGTTGGTGGGAATTCGGACCCGGTCCGAATTATGACAATTTTTATCCAATTAGGAAATAAAAAACTAACCCTACCTTTCGCCTCTCTCTATTCGATGCGATGTGGTAGGGTTAGTATATTCCGGCTGACCTGTACATCAGAGAGACCTGCGTCAGCGCCAGTTAGTCTCTCGTCGCCGTAGCGGATTTTTTACTGGTCTCGACCTCGCCAACCAGTGTGACGGCTTCTGCCTCTCATTACTCCGAGTATTGTTCTCTGAGCAGAACACTCGTCGGTTATCTCAGTAATGTAGTCCGCTTTGTGTAGTTTCAAGCTTTAAGAGGGCACTCGTTTCCCTCCGTCCTACTACCAAGCTTTTTGTTTAGAAATCTACTTTAGCTTCCGCCTTCAACTCGCTTTCAATCTGTGCTTTTGCAGCCTCTTCTAAATCTTTATGTTCGGCTTCGACACGGGCAATTTCTTCTTTCAATTCTTCCGGCATTTCATTAACCATGTCATTGATTAAATCAGCCAGAGCTTTTACGGTGAACATACGCAATGGAATTTCGAAGTTTTCATATCGTGTAACATTTGGTTCGCTCCAATAGTTACGTCCTTCTCCTAACTGTAAAGTTAAGTTGACGTTCAATACCTGAAGTTCCTTTTTTAAGCGTGTCATTTTTTTTCTCTCCTTTTCCTTTTATTATACCACAATTTTCTTATTTGTCAAGGGTTTCAACGAGCACAGGAAGATTTTCTGTAGGGGTGCTTTCGGCAACCTCCACTTTTTTAACTTGTCCCTGATGTTTTTGGGCATCCATTGCTGCCCAATACCCTAACCCACCCGATTTGCGGTCAAGGCGACGACTGACTACAGCCCTGCGCTCGCTTTGGGGGTAACTACTAATTGCTTTGCTCATAATATTTTTCTATTTACTCCATGTTTTTGTCTCGGGGTTGTAACCCTTTGCGGGTTTATTCTTCCCCGGCTTTGGTTGTTTGTAAGTGATACCGCTTTTTGTACGTTCCTTGTGAGGTAATACAATCTCATGAGGAACAGGCGGGTTCAAGATTGCATCACCCACTGTTGCAAGAATTGGTGCTATTACCGATTTGCTCATGAATTTTCCTTTTTAAAATCAATTACTTTATATTCTTTTTCTGCATTGTAAGATAACATCGGGCGTACAGTAATAACACCGATTTGCTTGTATTCGAGTTTGGTACGTATATATAAATTCTTTGCACCATTGGCGTATTCTTCCACGCAAGAAAGCATTGAACCATAGGGCGCAAACTGTTCATAGTCAAAGCGTTCCCCTCGGGTTGGAGGACGTACCGCTACACATTCTACACCTATAACACCACTGGCAAGGATACTGCGATTGTAGGCTTGCATTTTACAAACATCCTCAGATGTTTCTGTGGTTTCAATAAGTTGAAATGGCTGGTATTTGAACATTGTATCTCCTTTGTCCTTATAATAGAATTATAACACAATTTTAGATTTTGTCAAGGGCAAAATAGAACTACTTTTCACATTTTCCCAAATTGGACTGTTTTTGTCTAATTTGGGACCGGGTCCGAATTCGGACAAAAAGTATCTGAATAGCCCCTTCCCTCTCGGGGCTATTCATCAGATAGAGGAGAATGTGTTACCCGAAAATTGCTTCTGCTGAGGGAACGTTCTCATACTTTTCTGGATGGTCTTTCACCAGATAGAGATAATGGTTGCCCTTTATATCTCCAACATAAATGCTTTCCACGCTGTCCGAATGAAAAACTGACCCTGCAAACGACTTAACATCATGACACCCTTCGTCTGTTTTCAAAACGATGCGCCCACCTTTGCGAGTCTTGACTGATACTACGTATTTTTCTGTGTCCATTATTTTCTCCTTTTTTAGAATATCTTTATTATACCATACTTTTAGTTTTTTGTCAAGGTTAATCAAGTAAGTCCATATATGCACTAGGATTGATTTCGAGTAGAAAATATTTCATATCATCGTTCAATTGAATTGTTGTTTCCAAGCCACGTTCATAACGTCGATACCACTTCATGCAAAAATCAAAAATTGTAGCCTCAAGACCGTTCAATTCAACAGTAACCCCCGAAAATGGATTTTGCGCCAAACAATTTTCATCGTATAAAAAGAAATAAGATTTTTCCTGTGCTTTTCGAAAGCCACGCATAGATGCACGTTTTACAGGTTTCCCGTCTACAAAAATATTTGTGATTTTTCCAGTTTCATCTTTTTCAAAAGTGTAGTTTTTCATTTTTATCTCTCCTATCGTTTATAATTATAACACAATTATAATTATTTGTCAAGATACATAAGCAACAATTTCATAATTGCCAGAAGGCATTTTATACCAAGATAAAAATAGAACATATTTTCTATCTTTGATTTTGAATGTGGTATTGCTATTATCCCCAAGTAAAAGACCGTTCCAACGTGTACCGTCCTCGTCTATGATTCTACTACCAAAACCCATTTCCACAATCATAAAAATAAGGGTTAGAGGAATTGAAGGAAAATAACTTTTCCCCAAAGCATTCAGTTGTTTGTTGATTTTATTTTTTTGTGTTCTTGCTGTTTGTGTATCCATAATTATATTATATCACTATTTATAAATTTGTCAAGGACCAATTTCTCCAATTTCCCAAATCTGCCAATTTGGATAAAACTGGTAGGATTTGGGACCGGGTCCTAATTTGGATAAAACCTATCCTAATAATCTTGTTCAGCGTCATTTTCAAATTCGTCTTTGTGCATATTACATAGATATAAATATCCGGTTGGACCAGCACCAATTACCAACCAAAGGGCAAAATTCTTTGGATATTCTTCACAATCATCACAAAAAGTTTTTTCACCTGTATATCGCTCTATTCTATATTCAGTCATTTTATCCTCAATTGGCAAGTATAAAAGCAAGTATCATCATAATAGGAAATATTGATAACCCGATAGCTGCCAAGACAATTAAAATAGGAATAACCTTTTTATCAATTTCATTTTCTTTTTTCATATCTTTCAAGAAATCTATATACAATTGGTTGATTTCAGGGTCATCTGTTTCGGGAAATATAATATATGACATTTTACCAATCTCCCCAACAAAGTGCTTTGAATTCACTCAAGGCGTAATCATAATTATAAGCAAAAATACTTCGATATTGGATACCGTCATCGAATAATTCCCTGCTCATCGGTTCCATACCAGACAAATAACGCACATCATTCACCATTCGAAACACTGTAGAATAAGGTACACCCACACTATTATTCCAAACATTACTCTTGAAGCGCAAGCGGTTGATTGCCTTTCCCATCAATTCACTGGTGGTCATTTGACGTTCCCAAGGATAGCGGTCAATCTTTTTTCGATTTTGTATTAGTGTACGCATTTTATCCTCCGACTTCTCTGTGATGACTGATGTTGGATGATTCTATAATTATTTTCAGGCAAGCGTTTTTCTTGTCTAAATCCCAACGCCACTGTTCTCCGCATTTTGGGCAAGTACGGTGGCTTAGAAAGCATCTGCAACCAGAAATATTTTCTTTGTTTCCGCATTTTGGACAAGTATCTTCCCAATAATTAGGTGTAGTATTGAGAATAGAGCTTGCTATTTTATTATCAAAATACATACGGACATCGCCCTCTACTTTGAAATAGAGACCGTCTTGCCATATAACTTTTCGACCATCCCATTCGGTCAATTTGTTTTCCATGATTATATTATACCACCTTTTATAAATCTGTCAAGGGAAAATTTAAATCTGACCATTTTAGTCTAAATTCGGACCGGGTCCCAATTTGGACATATTTCATCCAAATTGGGAATTTTATCGCTTTTTGGCTGGTTGTGTACCATGCAAACATAACGCAAATGTTTGACCGTTCATGATAAAATCAAAATCATCGGCTGGATTATTTTTACAAGATACAAGTAAACCACGTTCGATAGCTTCTGCAATATTTTTTACAACATAGCATGTAGGTTCGCAAGTTTTTTTGCTATCCATTTTGCCACCAAAAGAATAAACCAAGTGATAATTTTTAGGTTTATCCGCTCTAACATAATTCAGGATTTTAGTATAGCCAAAAAAACGAATATCTGTTCTAACTTTGGCTACTTCCACCCATGCCTGAAAATAGCGTTTAGAAAAATAATCGCCTGAGCTATGAATACGGACAATCTTTATATCTTTTGGCAATTCTTTTAGAATCAATTCTACCATTTGCGCTTGTGTTAGTTTGCGTAGAATATCAAAATTGCGCCAATGCGCACGTCTTGAGGGGGTAAAGGCGGACTCAATCGATGCGGCATAGCAACGGAATTTACAATTTGCACCATCTGTAATTCTTCCGGTTTCCTTATCAGAAAACGACTGGCAAATATCGGCGGCGGGACAAGAATAACCCGCTGGCAAGTCGAATGCTACAACCTGAGTCTTTTTTAGTCCCTGAGTTTTTGCCAATTCGTTGATTTTAGAATTGTGGGTAGAGAATGTCAATTTATTCATATTGCAATTATACCACAATCTTAGGAATTGTCAAGTACCAATTTCCGAATTTGGACAATAATACTCCAAATTCGGACCGGGTCCGAAATTGGACAATTTTTATCCAATTAGGTTAGTTGTCTAGACAACATTAAACCGGAGGCTACTCACCCTCCACGATGAATAACCTCCGGTTTAATTCCTTGATGATTTAATTCTTGTTTAATTCCTGATTTAATTCCCGTTTAATTTTTGGTTTAATTTCTCCTTGTTTTAATTTCTTTCATAAATTTCAATTGTTCTGAAAGTATTACCATGCTTTTCAAGATTGAATTCATATTTGTCGAATAATTCGAAAAGCAATTTGAAAGATACGCTAAACTTTTCATTATTATCGGTTACACAAGTAATCCATGTATTATAACCATGTATGTTTGCGATGTCTGTACCTGCGATGTTTTTTATTACTTTTTCTTTTTTAGCCATTATAAACTCCTTAAGTATAATCAATCTCAATTGCGTCCCAAATTATGCTTTCGTTTACAGCACAATACTTACAAAAATCTAAATCTTGATAGATATAATATGGTTCTCCATATTGGAGTTCATTACCGCATAACCAACAGTATTTCCGTTCATCCGAATCAAGAGTAAATAAATCATCATTGTTATCCATTTATTTTTCCTTGGTAAAATCTAAAGCACCGCAATAATGTTCATCTGGAATAAAAGAAAACAAACCATCGTTTGTATACCAGCATAAACCACCCAACCAATCTCCCGCTAACAATGCCAGTTCGTCACTGTCAATATCTTCAATTTCTTTTTCCATAGCGGTAACAAGTTGTTCATCGGTAACAATCATTTCTTCGATATCTGGTTCTGGATTAGGATTAGCTATTGCGTCCCATTCTCGATAAGGATAGAATTGTTGTTCGGTCATCCATTTCTTTTGATTTACAACATACTCCATGATAACATCACGAACATCACCGATTATTTCCATATCCCATTGTGCATAACCGATAGGGGTAATTTCTTCAATAACCGAGAAAATTGCATTATCAACCCTGTCTTGTCTATCTGTTTCTTCTTGTGTCCAATTATCTTCGCACATTTTAGTCTCCTATTTTATCGGGGGAAAATCTTGGGGGAAAATCCGTCGGGGGAAAATCCCGACGGATTTATCGGGGGAAAGATTACACTGGTTCGATTTTACCTGTTACAAAATCCACCATTTTATAATTCACAGGTTCATCACTTTCAACTACACGACTGTCAGTTGGCACGAACCAACGGAAAAGTAAATCGTGTCCCCAACGGTCTGCTTCATCAAATGTAGCGAAACATAGACCATTTCCGTACCATTCGCCTTCTGCAAATACTTCTGGTTTATAAGACATTTTACACTCTCCTTCTCCTAATTGTACCATATTAAACAAGGGCTGTCAAGATTAAATCATGTATCCGAAATTCAATTCACCTTTTTCAATCATTTCTTTCAATTGTTTACCTACTGCCACAGCTTTTTCGTTGCGTGGGTCGGAGTATTCTGTATCACCAATTCCTACGAGCATACCCAATAATAGGCGACATACAGAACCCTGCAAAGTACGATGTTGAGATTGTAATAGCTTGCCAATCTCTTGCCCTTTTTTGTATTCGTTACAATAGCAATTCATATAATCACCAAGCATTTCGGCAAATTGCTCATTTGTAAAGGTTCTGGCAACATCACTTACCGAGACCTCTACTTCCCCTGTTTTTTCGTAAGTCCCATCTTTATATGCGTTCACTTTCATTTTGTATTTGCTGTCATCATACATTTTATTCTCTCCTCATTTCAGAATACCTTGATTATAACACACAAGCTATTGTGTGTCAAGTGTCATACTTGTTTGTACAGCCTTTTGTTTCTTTGCTTTAGGATACAACTTCTTTGTTTCCTTTTTGATGTGTTCAACCAATGCACGATTGAAAGCGATGTGCAACCCGTTTTTGTAGCTAAAAGTATCGTTTTCTTCACATTTAGAAATACCTTTGCTACCATCCCCAAGTACAACTACAACATACTTGTCAGCCGAATAAATCTTGCCCTCGAAACCATCCAGCAATTTGAATTTGCCCTCTGTTGTTTCTCCGGTAAGCAAATTCTTTTCGGAAAATGTGATGTAAGTGCCTTTGTAAGTTACTGTATTCTTTACTTCATTAAGATTCTTGTTCATTTTGTTTTCTCCATTTTTCTTTTTATTATAACACACAATCTTTTATTTGTCAAGCCTTTTTAGCTAAGTTCTACCAAATATTTGATTGTAATTTGATTTTCTTTGTATATAACTATTTCATCATTGTGTAATAGCTGTCCAGCGTGAGCATGTAAACAATTTGCATCAGGTTTTACTTCTTGAAGTCTTTTATAATCAAAACGGTAAAAATCTCCATGACTGTATACATGATAAGGATTTCCATAAGCCACATCGAACAAACTCATAAAGGCTATTGGGGAATCGCCTCTTGCCCAATAAGAACCGCTGTGTGATGTATAGCCAAAACTTTTTTGTGCGGAAGGGGCAAAATAAATTCCCTCACCGAACATTTTACCTGTAATAACAGCGTTTGGTCTGAGTACTAAACCTGATTGCATAATGCTCCACCAATTCTCGTTTCGTGAACCATGCCAAAACAAACGCTTATCTTTTATATTATTCTTTGAAATAAAATCATCAAAACTTTTTTGTGTTTTGCTATTGACAATTATCCATGCGTTATTAAACTTTATATCTAAATGATTGTCAAGTTTATTTTTAATAATATCCTTATCCTCTTTAGTGGTTTCGAATATTTGTAAACCAAGTGCTTCTAACAATGTTTGTTTGGTTTCTGTTGAGGTATCTGTTTCATCAATATTCAATTCCTGTTGTACAACTTGCCCTCGCATAACATCTAACAAGTCCTGCTCTCGCTGTAAAATTGTACGATAATCCCTATCTTCATACGCGAGATAATTGACAACTTTATCCATCTTGCGAGGGATAGTTCTAAATAATTCAATCAAAATATCATTGAATTTTCTTTGATTGTAATCGGTTAGAATTAAGCGGTCAATCAGGTCTTGCGCTTCATCTATCATCGTTTGAGTAACTTTATTCGATGTGATGGTATAATTATCCGCAATAGCTTTTCTGGCAAATGCCTGTAAACGTGCAACAATACTTGCGATTGATTTTTCGCTAATATCAGAATATTGTCTATCTTTTTTTTCAACAAGAGTTGTGGCGACCAAACGTGTTTGGTCTAAGTAACCTTTTTTTAGTTTTTCATTAAGTTTTTTATCCCACATATGAATAGGGTAAGAATCTGTAGCGACATAATCATTACCAACTCGCCCATATTGTACGGTAAAAGTATCACCGTTTGGTATCATACGGTAATACTTGTTATGATTTTCGTCAGATGTAACCATCACTAAATATAGAGGTTTTTCATACATCGTGTATATCCTTTTCTATTCAATAATTATAACATATAATCAAATAAAAGTCAAGGGAAATTAGCGCAAACCTTTGAATTTTGGAAATCTCGGTACACCGTATTCAGAACGTCCAAAGAAACAAACGGTAGCCATTTTTCCAATAAATTCGTTTTGATGAGTCCAAATATAGGCACGTTCTTCTTCGGATTGTCCAGAAGCACCAGCATTGAATGTGCTGTTTTCTATTTGCATGATAAAAGCACCCACGAACCCGCCTCGTTTATCTTCTTCGAAACCGACCAGTTTAAATTCCTCATCTTCGAATACTTTCACTTTGCATAGTTGCCAAGTGCGCTTATATTCATATGGCATGTGTAATTGACGTATCATCAAACCCTCGTGCCCCATTGCTAAAAATAGTTCCAAATAAGCTTTGATGTTTGCGTCTGTTGCTATAATGTTATGGCTAGGCACAATAATGATATTTCTCGTTGCAAACCTTTGAAGAAAGGCGTTTCTTTTTTCGTAGCCTTCATCAGACATAACATCATACAAATGATACTTGATATTTTTTCTTTCTTCTACATCTTCCTTGCTTACGGTAACACGTTTGATAAGACCATTCAGCTTATTGAAAGAGAATTTATCGGAATATAATTCTCCATCAAGTATAAATTCCTGTCTCTTTACATAGGTTTTCAATACATCATTAAGAATATGCTCTAATTGTACAGGCATAACATCACCGGAACGAGTGTGCATTACAGCTACACCATTATTGACTTTAATCAAACAGCGATTACCATCCAATTTAGGTTGCACAATAATTTCTTTATTTAAGATTTTCATTTCTTGAAGAGTCTTGCTTCCCTTTTGCATTCCAATAGGGTGATGTTTATTAGCGAGCATAGGGGCGGGAATACCCGAACCCAAAATGGAAGATTCTCTCACATCTTCTATCTTTTCAACATAACCTTTTTTCAGTTGGGCTGTAATCTTGCTTTGTGCTTCCGCAATTGCTTGCATTTGATGGTTTGTTTCGTTGCTCTTGCCAAAGTTTTTCCCTTCCTCAATAAAAGTAATGTTCTTTACTTTAGCACCATTCAATAAACCAGTTTCAATAATAGTTTCACTGGAAGTAGTGTGATGTATAACACTGATTGTCCAGACACGAATTTTTCCTACACTATCTTTGTGATACAAAGTTTTAATCATATGCTTTTTCCTTTTCAATGATTATATCACACGATTGTAAAAATGTCAAGTTCGGGTTTCCAATCCCCAATTTCAAAAGAGCCGGGTCCATTCCCTTCTTCGTCTCTCAAAAACCAAATAGTTTTTATTTCCCCATTAGTCAGTTCCACAACTAAACCATACCATGTTTCATTTCCTTCTTCATGGTGAAAGGGTTTCACAATTTTCGCGCCACGAAACTGTTCCAAAAGTCTATCAAAATAGTCCATATTATTCCTCCGCTTTTCCAAAAGCATCAAAATAATTTTCGTTGGGATAAAAATGATAACCATCCCAAAAGTAATAACATTCTCCACCAAACATTTCCCCCGCAATTCTAGCTAATTCGTCCCCATCCATTTCAAGTAACAAATCATGTATCTTATTGGTAAGAGTATCTTCGGAAATTATAATTGTTTTAGCCATTCTATTCTTCTTCACTTTGCGCTATTCTTTTTCAAATAATTCGCATGTTTATTGATGGCACGTATTGCGTCAGATTTACTCTCGCAATTTGCCAATGCAATATATAATTCAGCACCGTTGCCGGAAAAATTACTGAGTGCATGTGGTAAACAAAATTTATCAATCGCACTCCATCTTCCATTTTGCAAAATGAAATAAATCGGGTTGCCGTATAAATCTTCTGCCTGAACGGAAATTTTAATAGTCATTTTGTTTTCTCCAAAAAATATTTACCTGTCTTATTTGCTCTGCAATATGCTCTAAATCAAAATCATCGGGTATGCAACCATCTTCGATTTCTAAAGTCCACCAGCCACTTATGTTAGCCATTTTGTTTCTCCTTTTCTTAATTATAACACACAACCTAATAAAAGTCAAGTTTTATTCCCATTCTATAAAGACAACTTCCATACAACATATTGGGCAATGAACTACATTATCAACTTGTTCTAGATAAGTCCAATCTACCCCGAATAAACCATGACAATAAGGACATTCCCCCACATCTATTGCATAGTCTTTGGTTTCGTCAATTATAACCTCTTTGATAGATTGCATGAAATTACTAACGGTATCATCTTGTATGGTAAACTTCGGATAATCTTTTTCCATTTTATTTTATCTCCTTGTTAAATTCTATTCCACAATCTTGACAAATATAATGTAAAAGTTTTCCCAATATCCCGAGGGGGATTGACCAACCTCCACATGCAGGACATTCCACTATATTTGTTTCATCTAAAATATATTCTATATCTATATATTCTAAGTCAAGTTTGCCCATTTTATTCTTCCTTTTTTCTGGTTTCGTTATGATAAACCTCTACTTCTTTTTCCCAACCCATTTCAATACAAGCCTGTTCAAATTCAGAAGTATCAAAACCAAAATCTTCCAGCTTGAAAAGCCAATCACCAATAGATTGTGCTTTATAATGAGTAGCGACAGACCAACAAGCCTTGTCTCTGTGTTTACCTTTTGTTTTGCGTTCGATAAAAATGAAATCTAAATATAAATCTCCCTGCGCACGAATGTAAAAGATAATATTGTATTCGCTTTCGTTGGCGGGTTTAGCTCTTTCTAATGTAGCTGTTATTGTTGATGGCATATTGCTCTCTCCTTTTCTATAATTATAACACACAATCAAATAAAACTCAAGGATTATTCGTACTGTTCTATTCCTACTATTCTATTTATAATGGTATAAACTTTTCTCATTTTTATACAGGTCTCCTTGCTGTAAGTGCTCTACTCCAATTTTCTCTTATCAGGTCTTTTTTCATTTCTTCGAGTTCTTTATCCCTGAGTTCTGGTGTTGAAAACCATTCAATATCAATAAAATTGTCATTCTTATCAAACCACTTTATACCGTAAATCAAGCCTTTATTATTATCCCTTGCATCGGGGTTATCATCATACCAGTAGCATTTATAAATTTTCATTTTATTCTACCTCTTCTTTCCCATATCCTACCATTACACATTCTTTGCAAACAACCCACTCATCGTTGCGTTCTTCTGTTGCAATCCAATCAACGCAATCAACACATATCCATTCATCACAGATAGGGCATACTTCTCCCTCGTGTGGTTCGCTTTCATTATTTCTTTCAAATGTGGTGGGTTTTCCACAATGAGTACAAGGTATGATGTTTTCCATTTTACTTCCAATCTTCCCATCGCAAGCATACTATTCCATCTTCGTTAAATCTTTCTCCTGCATCGTAAACTTGCCAAGCGTCATTATAGATACACCATTCCCATTTGCGCTCACGAATGTATTGCTGTCTATCGTCAACCATGTGACCGTCTTTCCACATGCGCTTTTTGATACAGTCATATCCTGCATCTTGTAATTTTTTCTTTATGCGATAGAGAAAAGTGGACTCTGCTAATGCCCAATCCGTTGACTTGAAAACAGGGTCGCCTTTTTCTTTCGTGACTGTAACAATGTGATTTTTTCTATTGATGTCTATTAGCATTTTACTACATCCTTTGCCCGACAGTGATTTCTATACACATCGACCACAATATTATAATCGACAAGTAATTTTAAAATTACTTCAAAAGGCATGGTCACAATTTCTCCATCTTTGGTCTTGAATGTGCAACGCCAAGTGCGTTTTTCATCTGTTTCCTGAAGGTCACTACCTGAAATAATTTTCTCCATTTTTATTCTCTCCATGTTTATATTATACTCGATTATTTCTTATTTGTCAAGGGAATTTAGTAAACTGACAATTTGGATAAAATAGGTGGGAATTCGGACCGGGTCCCAAACTGGACAAAAACAGTCTTATTTGGGAAAGTCAGATAAATTACGAAATTCATAAACCCTTTTTACCCATAACAAAAAATCATTTTCGGACAATATATCTTTAGAATGATTACACGTTCCGCAACAAGGAACAGCGTTTTCTATGGTATATCCCTTTGAATTATCTATTCTATCTATTCCATTATAAACAAAGTCTCCTGTGTTATAAGGACTTTTATAAATATTACTTGGCTCTTTTCCACAATAATAGCAATCTTTATTCATGATATTTATAATTTGTTCTCTGGTTAATTCTAACGATAGTCCCCTGTTTTTGGCGTGTCCCTTGTAACTATTGATAATTTGATTTGCACTTCCTTCTCCCGGAGCTTTTAACCATCTCGTTCTATCTCTTTCTTTCTTCAGACACCCGCATGAACGGGTTGTCCCGTCTTTTAAATTATCTCCTCTGATTACCTTTATATTCCCACAATCGCACAAGCAGGTCCACCAAAACTCTCTCCTTTTTGCGTTTCTTCCTTTTAATTCTGTAACAGTTAATCTTCCAAATCTTTTTCCTGTTAAATCTTCCATTTTTAATTGCTCCTAATAAAATAGTATTACAGCACCTACAGTGCTGTAATACTATTATACCACAATATTGGGCTTTTGTCAAGAGGGAATTTTACATTAAATATTTTTTTGTAATGTGCTAATCATACTCCCTATCATTTTCTGTCTGCCACCAAACATAATGCTTTCGGCAACGGGTTTCTTGCTTGGCATAACATGACATGCATATTCGCTTACAGCGCAGGTTAATCCCCAAAAATCAGGTGTAATTGCAGTACCCGCTCCGTAAAACAACTGTTTGATACCATCACGAATTTCGTCCTGCCCTTGATTAAATTCGACAACCTTAGTGCTCGCTTCGTTTCTCAATTGCCAGGGTCCATATTGAGAATTGTCAACCTTATTTGGATAGGCGGTATTTAAAATATTTACAAGTTGTGCATCGTCTTTGACAGGAATTGTAGCTAATTTGCTGAAAAAAGACTGAACTAAATCGGCTTCAGCGATTGCTTTGGTTTGAACGTGCTCCATCCAGTATCCCAT
>WSSedA2C2DRAFT_1000018_pt1 | contig 18249 bp, 25 predicted proteins | sample WetSurSA2Cattail_FD_9213 | JGI IMG/M metagenome (IMG submission 9213)
GCTGACTTTTCGCTGGTAGTTGCCTTGCACTTCGTGCAGTAGTAATGGTTTGATCCGCCGTCAAGTTTCTTTATTTTGTGGGAACTGTGCACCCAACTAGGAGCAGCCATGGCAAGACCTTTCATCATTGGAGGGCTGGACCTCCTTAGAAGCCCAGCCCAGTTAATTATTCGTTGGTGCCAGACGTTGCGCCATTACGCATTACTGGTGCCCGAGTAGGCTCGAATCGATCCTCGAACACTTCCTGGGTCAAGCGAGCGAATCCAGCGTTCTTCACAAAGTACAGGTAGTCGCCCTCCTCAACCGCGAGGACTCCCTCGAACGTGGGAACCAACAGCTTCCAGTAGTCATCGTCGCCCTTTACCAACTTACCCTTACACCAGTCCCGGGCTGCTTCAGCGTTTGTCTTGGTGAACAAAATCGCCTTGGTCGAGGTGCCCTTTAGACGGTAGGTGCGAATAGACATGTTTGAAACACCAATCTTTAATCGGGGATACAGACGTTCTGAACCTTCACGTAAGCATCCAGATACGTTTCCTTCTTCTCACCATTGTAGGTCACTTCGTAGTACTTTCCATCCGGAAGAGTACTCGAGACGAGGGCCTTCCAGTTCTGAAGAGTCTTTGAGAACCAGACAACATACACCTCAAAGTATGGAGGCGCGCCATCACTCTTGTCTAGATGCTCCCGAATGTAATCCGAGACAATCCGAGTTGCCTTGTGTAGTAGGCCGAAATCCCACGAAGAACAAGCTTCTTCGCTGTGAATGCCATCGTATACTGGATTTACCACTTGCCAGTCTCTGGTATTCATATATCACTTTCCTTCCTCAACAACATCGCAGGCGTATATAGCAACTTCGCTTAGACGATTCAGCACTTCCTGAGCCGCATCCTTAGAATGGATGAGACTCTGCAGACTTATCGCCAATTCGACGAACAAATGCGTGACGGTGTATCGACGAACAAGTGCTTGAAGTCGTTCATCGGTAGAAGCTCGGATGTCTTCCGCGCCTCGATACCCAAATCGTTCTAGCTCAGTGAGACCAGTATCCATGGTTGACCTAACTTACAAATTCCTCGAAATCTCCGAATTTATTTATTGCGGCAATNGCNTCTTCAACCAGTTGATCGAAGTAACCCATGTCCACNATTTCCATACCATGCTCTTTAGCGGACGACGATTCGATCCACTTGCGCCACTTAGACCCAGAAGCAGCATAAGCTTTATTATCTTTAACCCGGTAGAGTGTCCCTCCATGGAAGTCAGTCACAGGAGTAAACAACCCAGTGCGCCCGACGAACTTCCATTTAGATATCGTCTCCTCATCGATGCCCTCTTTGGGAGTATTGAAGAAGTCCAGATACAACGCTCCCTGCGAGACACTCTTCGCCTCGCACAAGTCATCGAAGACGATATCGCCGTCATTGAACAACCGCTTGAAGACGTACGGATGCTGGAATTGAGCTCCTACCGCATGCCACTGGTCTCCGGATCGAGCCACGTATACAGCGTCATTCACGAGACAGAACTTATCGTACGTATCCTCGTGTTCGAACGTGTATCCATAGTTAGTACCAAAGTCTGTCACGAACTGGATGATCTCTGGCGTCGCGTTGGGAATCTTGATGGAGTCCGTCTTGATATGAGCGACAGTGAAGCCCTGCTCTTGAACAGCATGTTTCAGATCGATCATGAACAAGGCGCCCCGCTTGGCTACAATGTTATCTTTGTTACGGGGATCCCTAAACTTGCTGTCAAACTTCGCGGAAGTGAGTCCGTAGACAATGTTGATAATGATTTTAAGAGCGTAGGCAAGAGCTTTAGCACTCTCGTCATCTCCCACAAACTCCGCAAGCCTACCACGAAGCAACGTTTTGGCCAGCGCGTAGTTCTTATGCTTAATAGCCAGACGGGCCTCGACGAGTTCGACGAAGTTGCTCGTGTATTCCCCGAACAGGTCGAGGATTTTGATACTCGTCGGATGCATAGACGCCACGTCCAGAAGGGCGACGTTTTCATACATGCCGGGCTCAGCATAAACATAACCACCCTCACCAACGGTTTCGCCGCGGTAAGTACTAACGCCATGAGAATAAGTGTAACCATCGAACTCCTTGGACAAGTCCGTATATACGAACGACCTTTGCGGATTCTTGTCCTCTCCAAAGATAATTCGTGCAGTGTGTTGCTGAGTGGTATCATTAACCGATAGACCACTCAGAGCGGACAAGATTTTACGACCGTCAAAGTCACTGCGCCTCGAATGGAACACGGCCTCGGTAGCATTGACGTCGTTGACACAGTATTCAACTACGGTTCCCCAGTCTTCCTCAGGAACCGGTTGATCCCACGGGAAGTTCAGTTCGACATGCAAGATCCCAAGTTCAATCTCAAACTTTTTGAGACTCTGCTTCTTACTTGANAAGTCGTAGATGTCGGTGTACGAGAGACCATAAGCCTCTCCAAACATNGCCTTCTGATCGCTTTGCACAACGATACGCTGCGACAACTTGTAGAGCATCTCATTGTCATAACCAATGAACCTACCGTACAGAATATGGTTATCGTAACGACGGTTGTTGAAGCCGACCAGTTTGAGTCTGAACAAAGATTCTATCTGCGCCGGAGTCGGATTGATCATCCGGACTACATCCGGAGAACCTTCGAACTTCCAGCATACCACGAGCAGGTTCGGGAATACTTCAACGTCAAAGAACACCAAGCGGTCGTCATTAATCTGCCCAACCGGCTTAGCAGTTTCCTCAGACTTGAACTTCATGGTCTGTACGATCTTCAATGAGGGCAACGGTTGGTTAGTACTATTATTTGCAAATGCGATGATCTTCGATCGAAGATCAGTAACGTCGTAAGGCATCCCAGAGGAATGTGCATCCTCAAGAATCTTATGAATAAAATCGATGCTGGGCTTAGTTCCGGGATGGATTTCCTTCCTCAGATTCCGAGCTATGAGATCCCTAAGCCCCCTTTCGCTTTGCATAGTTTCTACTTCGATCACGGTCTTCTTCTCCTTTAGCGGGAGTCCTCCGCTGATCGTGGCGATGGGAATTTTATTGCATCCTCTAGACATTCTACGGAGGCTAGCGCCTCCACGAAATACTTTGAGTTCGATCCCTGGAGCGTAATTCGAATTGAGTTGGTCGGAATTATCTCCTGTGTAAATGTAATGGAGATGAATCCCTTTGCCGCTTTTACTATACTCGGCGTAAGTGACTGGCCAAAGACTAGCCGCTCTAATATTTCGTTCAAGAGACTTTGTAGTTCCATCGTCTTCCTTTAGATCAAAGTCAATCACGATATGATTCTCAGGAACTTTCACGTAATGCAATTTACTCGTATCGAGATCTTCCAGAGTGGTAGTCACATTCGCCCAACGATGCGTGGGTATACCTTCATCGTTAGCATACTGGGCGGGTTGATCTTTCAGGTAGTCGTCGAGTAGACTTACCGTATCGTCTAGAGTCAGAGAGGCCGTCTCTACTTCGTCCACCAACTCCTTATACGGTTTAGCCGTGAATCCTTGATAGTAGTTGCGCTTTGACTCGCCGCCAACAACAATTCGTTCGTGGAAGTCTTGGAAGTAGGCCTTGAGTTCCTCCCTAAATTTGTGTTTGGGAAGAGTCCAGTCGACTCCATACTCGGAGACAAACTCTTTATATAGCGCATATGCCTGGCTGAGTGACGTCCCGTTCTGGGTCGTAAAGATATCATAGTTAGCCTCGACAAAGTTAAAGAATGTATCCGTCAAGTACATCATCTCTAGTGGTTTATAGGTGTTATAGTAGTTCTTACCCATAGTCCTGTAAACACCGAGACAATGATGAGCAATGGCGCCGAGTTCAAAGTCGATCAGACTTATCAACTCGTGATACCGTGTGGGCGGGATCTTGTTTCCCGTGGGCTTAACATCGATCAACCGACGGATAATACCAGACTTAGCGTCAGATATCTTGACCGGCTTGTTCGTTCCCATAAATAGCATTGCTTTGCATTTGGAAGTATACGTTGGTTTATACTTCTCGTTAAAGACCATCTCCTCGTGAGAGATGATCGAGTTGAGCTTGCTGTTATCTTCCATCCGAGACAAATCGCCATCATGTTGAAACGCGACAAGAGGATTACTCTTGAATGCTTCGGTAGCAAATTGGTTATTTGTACCGACCAGTGCTTTAGCCTCGAATGTTGTTGTATATCCTTGAAACAATTTATGAATAATGTCCATGATTGTGGACTTACCGGTTCCGCCTTTACCATAGAAGACCAGAAACTTCTGCAGTAGTTTCGAGTCACCACTTACAACGGAACCGATAGCCCATTCGATTTTTGCTCTCTCTTCTGGAGAATAGAGCACGTCTACCAGTTCATCCCAGGCATTGTGTGAACCCGGTTCTAGGTTATAAGGCAGACGCTTACTTGCGTAACTGGTCTTAGTTACGGCTGTGTTTGCGAACGTTAGACTGTTGTCTAGCTCGTGGCTACAATCCGAGACGTTCGCCAGGTATCGCTTGAAACTATTCCATCCATTCGTCTTGAATGACGATAGGTATTTAACAGCACAGTTAACCCCATGCGATCTCTGCTCTTCAGCAAATCTATCGAGACTTTCGTCAACTAGAGTTACCACAGCATACTCGTCGGTTGACCATAGTTGATTGTCTTCATCCCATATGGCATGGAAGGCGTGCCCTCGCACCATTAGGTCTTTCGACCGTCTTACTATGAAGTCGGGGTAAACTTCAATTTGCCCTTTCTTAGGCCCTTTCTCGATTTCTCTCGTTAGGATACGAAAGAAGTCCATCAAGCCTACCCCTTCCTATTCATCCATTTCCAAAACATAAGCGCACATTTGATACCAGATTTCTACTTTCCTCTGGTCTTGATGCGCTTTAAGTAGTGGAAATAGACCGCCTCTACCATTTGGCTCGTACGTCCTCCAAATGAAAACGTCAAGTTTGCGGTCTATTTCGCTCTTGGTTATTCTCGAATTAGCAAGTCCTAGATTCCTGACAAGGACCCAGAACCACCCGCTAGGCTCTCTGTACTGATCGAATCCATCAGTCTCGAACGAAAGCCTACGGGATAGCCCCACGAGAAGCTCGAACATCGAGCAACCCATGTTTGCCCAATAAGAATCTACATCGCTGATACCCTCCTGGGCTAAGAATAAATCTCTTAGCGCCTTACCGTCCTCGGCTCTATTGTCATCATTAGGTATGACCCAGACAAATTCCTTCGTGAGGAGTTGCCTGAGAAGTTTCAAATATTTCCGGTCTGGCTTTCCAGCAGGGCCGCCTACAAAATCAGTGAGCCATACGAAGTATAACTCGTCCAGCGGCTGTGTTTGCATCGTTAATTCCAGGACTGTGCCGCATAGCACACCTCGTACTCGAACTCGAGATGTTCGTTTCGAATATAAACCACGTTCTGATTATCTGACATATGGCCGAAAATAAGATTGTTCAGATCAATAACCCCGTTCGCGTCCTCAACCACGTTGTCATCAGAATCACAAAGAACCTGGTCGATTGCATACCAAGTAAAGGTATCCTGCTGGTATCCCGTATCGTTTTGGAAGTACTCGCTCTCCGAGATGATGTAGATCTTATCGTTGGTACGTTTCACATCAATGCGATGCACTGTCTCGTTGAGAGTAGAACCCAAGTCAGGATCCAGTTTTCGGTCCCTTACAAGAGCCGAGTAAATACTTCCATCAGGGTCTTTCGGCGGGTTCATGTAGTTGTAGTCAACGAGAATCTTGCGTGCCTCTTCCGGCATAACTTCACCAGTCTGAGGACGGTAAGAGAAGATGGGCTTAATGCTTGGGCGTCCTGGGATGAGCGCTTGCACTGCCTCGACAGGAGAACCGAACTCGAGGACGACATCTTCTTTGGTGGTGTTATGAGTAGGTGGTTCGAATTCCGCTTCTGACTCTTCGAGATCTTCCATGTCGATTAGAAGATCAACTTTCTTAGCCAGTACAAATCCAGCGCAGAAAGTGGTGAGGGCCAGAGCGGAAATTCCCGTGATGAGCAGCAATTTCCGCATTATGGTTTGTCCTTAGATCAAATCGTAGATAACGCCATCGACGTTGAAGTCGAGCCAGACAGACTTCTCATCGCCATTCACAAACAACTGGCCCATGTAGGCATCCCCAGCGAACACGCCGAAGTCGACATACCCATCCCCATCTGGGTTGTTGTTAAGCCAACCCACAACTGCGCCTTCCTTGGACCGCTCCATGCCGAGCATGTCATAGACCTCATTAAGGAACAGGTGTCCTCGAGACCTGAGAAGATCGTTTGCGTAGTTCTGCTGACAGTTGAGGAACACCGGGTTGTAAGACGGATGCCTATTCCAGTTTCGGTTTCCCTCGTCGAAGAGCCTCGCGTAAATCGACGGAGCATCCGAACCAGGAGCCTTGACGATCCGAGTCACTGGGCCAGTCGGAGTCTCCTCAACAATCGTCTTATCCACAAGACCGTGACGCATAGTCTGATCTTCAACGACGCCATACTTCTCGGTAACCCGCCTACGGTATTCGTTGAATCCCTTATCGAGAACCGCGTAGGCCGCAGTCAACGCAATGTTACGCCGGCGAAGAATGATATGGGATCCAGTTAGCGCAGCGATAGAAGCAACACCAACAACAAGAGCCGGACCGTAAAGAAGCGCGAAATGCCCCGCGGCTTGTCCGTAGACCATCGCCTTGTCTCGAGAACGATCGGTAGACGTGTAGTCCTCGGACTCTGGGGTCATGTTGATAAGCTCGAGGTTGTTTCCAGTTTCCTCGACAACATCTTCGACTTTCAGAGTGGCCCGGCAGGCAAGGACGACTGTAGCCGCTACACCAATAGCCCCGGCAACAAACAGTATGGTAGGCGAGTGCTTACTAACCTTGAGCAAGCTCATGGCTGCTCGGCTCGTGAGAGCGTTCTTGATATTCACAAGACTCATTTTCTGCATACTCCTCTTAGATCTTTCCTTCACTTCTCAAACGACAATATATAGCGTAGGCTTGTCCATCTGACATTCGATTTACTTTGGTAGCCCACCGGTTACCAGGATACACTTTTTTGAGAAGTTCTTTGATGTCCATGCTAGTTTAGTGGTTCAGGCCTTGGGAGATCAAGTAGCCAGCCATTAGGAACTCGTCTTACTCGAGAACCATCAAGGACATACCAGCCCCACTTCTCATCAATGAAGTTTGGCGTAACTCCAGTAAGTTCGTATAGATCTGACACAGTGACCGATCCATACCTACTTAGGAGTTCGTAGATGGCTTCCAGTACACTCTCCGCATCAGAACGGCTGGGCAGTACGAGATCCTCATAGTTGTTCGAACGACGAGTACTCGGCGTAGGCCTGGAGTCTTCTCGCTTCGGTTGTGGTCGACTGTACTGGTTATAGCTCGTGTAACTTGACGTCGAGGAACGATGCGTCGGGCGTCTGGATCCATTTCTAGAATCTCCAAACAGAGTACGTTCAATGCCCTGGGTTGCCGCCTCGACCAAGGCATCTTTCAACGCTGGAACAAGTACATCAACAAAGATATACTCGAACACCGACTTGGCGTCACCACCAACAAATACTTCCATAAACTTCCGACCAAGAGTCTTCTTGGTCTTTGTCGCATTTCCCTTCGTTATCCTAGAAACCCTCCTTGGTTCCTCTTTTGGTTCTGGTGTATCCACTTCACGTTTGTGAGTATTCCCTGGAAAATCATCCATTACGTACCCCTTATATTTAACAAAAACCAAAGGACCTGTAATAGGTCCTTATATAGGTTTCTTACTCCATTGGGGCGTCAAGGCATTCGTGCAAAGTGTCAAGATTAGTGCCGAGATCTTTGATCAGCTGGACTGTCGCAATAGTCTCATCGATTAGTTTGTCGGTTTGCGCCTTGCAGAACTTAGTGACGATACCAGTAATAGCGACTCGTGCGACGCCAACCTTGAGCGAGTCAAAGTTAGTTTCACACTCAACGTTATTGTTGATAACATCTTTAGTAATCTTGGCGACACCGGCAACTACGACAAGTATTACGACAGTCTTAGCGATCTGGGTCTTGGTAACTTGGATCTTGAAGCTTGGAAGTTTCATTTCTGATCCTTTCATGGGGTCTCATTATAGGGCCAGTTATTTGCGCGAGTTAATAGTTCGTCAAGTAATTGTGGACACTAACGATATACTTTCGATCGCCACCGATAAGAACCTGATAGTGTTGGGTAATACTTAAATCGTGTCTAGTGTTAAGCCAGTTCTTTACTTGATGTCTTGAGCCTCGAAATAGAAACTTGAAATCTGCATCAAGTACGCGGTCTGAATTAGGTTTAGGATTTATCATGACGTGTTACCAAAGTTTCCTGTGCTTTTTAACGTACGCATCGACGCTCATAAAACCAGGAGTATTGCCAAGAACAATCTCGTACTTTGGATAATCGGATTTATTGAGATGATACTTTATGTGCGTGATCAGAGTAAATGGATCACCGCTAATAACTTTTCTTTGGTTTTGCTTCAGTATCAACAGATCAGCAGCCATTTTGTTTCTCCTTAAAAAGGATATATGAGGGCGCAGTTTGCCGGGACTCACGGCTGTCGTTTAAAATTGGCGTCCGGATAAACCTGAACACAAGAGACCCCTCGCCTGGGTTCAGGTTCGCCAATTCCCTCATACATCTAGTGTAAAGACTAGTTCTTCGGAGTGTTATGCATTGCCTGAATGTATCGGAACAAATGCTCCGGGGAAGCAGAGGCTTCCTGTGCCGTTGGCGGTCGGCTCTCCTTAACCCAGATTGGAACAGACGCATCAGGAATCGTCTGCGGGATAACGTCGAGAACCTGAGTGGTACTCTCGGTTGGAATGAGACTCTCGGTCGGAATGAGACTCTTAGGTACGATACCTCTCACGAATTCCACCGCGACATCAGCGTCGCTTAGGAACGAGTAGAAGAGTTCCGCCCAAGCCTCACTAGATACGAACTCTTCTGTGTATTCCTTGGTCTTGATGAACCGCTTTCCATCCTCGCTCTTATACCCAACACTCAGTCGGATAATATCTTTGAAGAGTCGGAGAATCTCAGACTTGTCCTGAGAAACAGCGAGTTTCTTAATACTCTCAGCGAGACCATGAACCTCGTCGTCGACCGACATCTCAGCGAGTTCAGCCTTGTTGAGGTGGAAATAGAAAGTGTCGGTAACTTCATTTCCGTCGAGGTCTTCGTACGTAATAGTTTTAGCGAGCATTAGTACTCTCCAACACACCCATCAATGAACGGATCTCCGCGACGGTATACTTCGTACCTCCGATTTCGGCGTATAGCGAAGTGCACGCAACGCCATCACCATTACGATGGAGGAACTTTACGCCGAATCCAGTGATAACGCGGCGCTGGTGATCGACACACTTAAGCTTCATCGGTCTCCTCCACAACTTCGACGGCCTTACGGTTGCGACGGATCTTGAAGGCCACGAAAGCGCCTACGCCAACCAAGACAACGCCGGCAGCGACAGCAACGACGACCTTACGGTTCAGGGTACCGGTCTCGACAGCCTCCACAACAGACTCAACGGCGGTTTCGACGGTCTCGGTAGCAGTGTTCTTAGCCATTACATTTCTCGTTTCTTGAGGTTTAACCGATACGGTTGAAATGTCTTACAGGGGTCACGCCAAAGTCGACGTTAATGCAGGGGACGTTCTCATTTGTCAGAGATGCTGAATATCTTAGCTTCAGCATCTTGTCTGTGTTCCAACCAACTTCATCCGAGTAGGACGTACTGGGCAGTCCGATGATACTATAGAAATCACTAAGTGATGCGTAGAAATCGGATATGATCATCGCGTTAATGTCGTTTTCGGCTCTACGAAGGGTTTCCATGTCGCTATGGAATATGCGCCCGGTAAACGAATCGAAGCAAAGGACGTCTCCTCCGCCTGTCATGATAACCTCCGTCGAGGTCCTGTTTACTCGTTCTCTGGCAATTTCAGAGCGAACGAACTCTTCTTTCTGCGAACCGAACTTCGATAGTACTTTGTCGCGATATTCGTCGTAGGCTTTCTCTGTAACCGTGTAGGCAAGCGCTAGTGCTGCAGCACGTCGATTACTAACACGGTTGGCAAATATGATTGCGGCTACGGTCGTGGTTGCTACTATTGTAGTAGGTATGTATTCTTTCCAAACAAGATTAGCTTTGGTTCTCAGGTCAGCCAGTTCCACTTCCTCTTCTTGAATAAGTTGTGCGGCCTTGAATGTAGCTTTTACCGAAAGGAATCCGGTGGCGAATACGCCGGCGACTCCGACGCCTGTGAGTATTGTGCTGGAGTTATTGGCGATGGTTCTCTCCAGGCTTTTCAGGCCACGTATAATACTTGTTGAAATCACGTCGGCATTCCTCCACAATTTTGAAGAGCTTCTTATCTTTTCTACGCTGTTTAATCCTACGGGTTATCCGAGGTAGAGTAAGTACGAGAACGCCGAAAGTAAATAGAATACAGCCAAGAAGAAACACGGACATCAGAATAACTTGTAGGGTAAACAGCATCGAACAGCCCTCCTAAAAACAAAAACCATAATACCGTGTTAGGGTATTATGGTCGAGTGTATTACTCGGCGGTGTTGAGGCTTGCTTCATATTCGAGTTGTTCCTGGGCGGCAAGTTTGGCGTTACGACGCTTAGACCAGAACCGGATGATAGTTGCGGCAGCGAGAACGGTAACGATCTCGGTGGCGACAACTCCAACGGCAGTGGCGGCAACGGTAACGGCAGTGTTGTTTTCCATTTTGGCTCTCCTTGATAGGGGTCTCATTATAGCCCATGTAAATTTCGCGAGGAAAACGAAAACCATAATACCGTGTTAGGGTATTATGGTCAGAGATTGTATGTTGGTTTGTCAGAGTGCTTTGGCACCTTGGGTACATACGAATTCGGCGAGGCTGTTGCTGGGCAGCGTGGTCATACTGGCCAAACGCTCCATGTGTCGTAGGTTGGATGCTGCTTTGTTCTGAGCGATTCGCTCTTTACGTGCATTCTCCTTACGGCGTTTGATGGTTTGGACAGCTTTTGCTGCAACAACAAGACTTACTGAAACGACGAGTACACCAATGGCGTTTTCGTTTGTCATGGTTTCTCCTTCATAGGGGTCTCATTATAGCCCATGTTTGATTCGCGAGGAGAAACCTTTTAAAAAACTTTAACCAAAACGTAGAAGACAAGTAAGTGATACGAGTCTTCTACGTTTTGGTCTCTATTAAGTTGTGTGATGGTCAGCGAATCTTCATTACGAAGCCGAGGGCCTTCGACACAACCACGTGGGCGCGTTCATGGTTGAGAATCATTAGAATTCCAACAAGGTTTCCGAGGACGATAGCGATGGTGTCGGGACTCACGCTGGGCTTTTTGGCCTTGATTGCGTTGAGTTTCTCGATTTTGCTAAGTGCGTCTGCGTATTCCCTGGATGTTGGGTCCATAGATTTCAAACAGTTGAGCGCGTTGGTGATTGCATCGACGAGGGCGTTGGTTTCTTTGCTCTTCGTGAACATGACGTTCTCCTTCATAGGGGTCTCATTATACGGCATGTTTTACGCGCGAGACGTTAGGACGCCAGGACCTTGAACAAAGCTTCGTTCTGAGAATCTAGTGTTTCTGGAGAAGTATTCAATTCCAAAGTGTAGGTCTTCTTCTCCTCGGTGCTAAGTACGTTGATTACCCCGTCGTACTTAGCGTCCGACTTATTATACGAATCTTTTGACAAACCAATAACCAGCCCGAGGAATGTAGTGATTGCCGCAATAGTGCCAACGACGTTCTCGGCCTCGGGAAGTCCCCAGATATTAGCAATGCTGTAATAAAGAGTAGCCATCGCCGGGAGGATTACCTGGACCAGTTTCTTGAGGATATCATAAACTTTGTTATTAAGTAGCATTTTGTCACCATTTAGATTGAAATTGGGCCTTCAGTATCAGGTTGTACAGAATTCTGGAGACGCCATGCGATAAGCGCCTCCACGACTTCGTCTACTGCGTTATTTCTACTCTCAACTATCCGAAGACGATTTGCAGCATCTTTTAGTGCGCGATCGGCCTCACTTTCATGGCGCCGAAGTTTCATGCGAGCGGCTCCCTGCCAGCGAAACAACGAGGTTATGAGTGATGTTAGCGAGTTCCAAAAGCTTGGTTGTTTGCGCGTCAGCACATTCATGCGCGGTCCTTTCTATCTCATACGCAAGGCGCCATTTCTCAGCCTCATTGATTTTATCTTGAAGGGACGACCTTGGCACCAACCTCCCCAAAAACATGAGTAGTACGCATATGCCGAGGAGAACAGAAGGAGTTAGTTCACCAATTGTGAAGCCCATACCCTCTAGCATTTTAAGTTGTCTCCTTCCAAACCCCAATATTTTTAGACCAGGGTTGAGCAGGAATCCACACTCCTCCACTTTTAACGTAGGGAATGCCTGTCTTCAATTCCGTGCCAACCCGGATTAAGACTCCGCCAATCGAACGTGCCGTACTTGAAGCCGACCAAGGGCTCCAACCTGCTGAATTATGAGTTCTGGCCCAGAAATAGTATTGTCTTCCTGGAGTGAGACCAGTGACCGTATCAGATCCATCCGAACTCATTGTGTACTGTGGAGAACCTGAATCTGTTCCCCAGCCAATCTGCCTCGCATCGATGGTTAGTGCGCTATAACCATCCGTGAATGCCGCATTTACTGTTGTATGCCGTATGACAGACAGAGTTGGTGCTCCAGGCGCGGCAGGCATACGAGGAATCTGCGGCATGTTGAACCAACCGGATCCAGCAGAATATAGACCAGAATAACCAGTCATCTCTACCCAGAATCCGACACTTGCCGTTCCATCATTCGCGTGCCAAATAAGCGTCATCCCAGAGGCGCACTGCAACTTAGGACGGTGATCGTGTCCTGAGTTATAAGTGTGAACACCATCGCCAGAGTCGTGATCGTAGTATACAGTAACGCCATTAATTACCGCGGTGCCGTTACGAAGACCACGACAACTTGTGGAACCAAAGCGCCAACCAGCCTGCCAAGAAATACGCGTATAATTCTGATCTATATTCTGATCGTATAGTTGCCAATCAAGATAACTACCATCAGAACCGCCTACGTTGTTACCGTTTACACTTCCTGAGGTAGCCATCGTTACCTACCTCCGCTATGACAATAGTTTGAAATATATATCGCCGTCGGATCCACCTGAGGGATCGCCAGTTCCCGCGCTAATTCCCGCAGCCGTGCGATACGCAGCTTTACTAGCTGGAATAGACGAGAGTACTCCGGCAACTTCGTCTCGAGTACGGTTGATCTCTCGTGCGCCGTAGCGAACTCGGCCTTCCTCTCCTGAATCAGGAACTAGAGGAAAACCAGCGGCCGTTGCGGCATCGCCGATAGCCATTCGGTCTCCTTATATTAAGGTTGGTCGGCCCAGTATTCTGTGTCGCCAAGATCACTCCACACTTGCCCGTAATCCCAAGAAAGCCAAGATCCGGGAGTGATGAACGAGTTCACGGACAGAGTTGGATAATTACGCTCGCCTTCTTTGTCGGAGACGAATATCTGTTCAGTGACTTGCATTACGCTCGTCGCACCATCAGTATCCTGTACTTCTACGAGATCGCCCAAGTCGTAATGAAAACCATAAATATACGACCCATTCTTAGGCATTTCACCATCAAACGCCATGAGATTACTGTTCTTGGCGAGTTCTTCTTTTCCTCGTTGGATCATTTTCGCGGTGGCGTCGGCAGGAACCGTATCGGTGATATCAGTAGCATTAACCACCAACACCTTACGTTCGAAGCCTGTTACCGACGGGTCGACGTTGTCAGCGAGCACTATCTCAGCACCGACAGGACTAATGACATACGCCACGTTCTTGTATGACGTAGACGTCGTAAGTTTCCTCGTATTGCTAAGATTCTCGAGTCCCTCACTAAAGACTACGCAAGACATGGTTGACTGCTGCGTGGTCCTGTCATGCCCCATATAAACATCGAAATATAGACCATTAGTGATGGGTTCTCGCACAAGACGAAAACCCATGCTATAAACTTCGCACAGCTTTTTAAGTGCGTCATACAAAGTAGCGGGCGGAACAATCTCGTAAGTTATGGACACGCTCGGCGCGGCTATCGTGTCCCCAATAAACAAACTTTCTTCTGTTACGCCGGTTATGATATCCCCGGTGTTCACAACACCAGTAACGCAAATATCATGAAACAACTTGTTCGCTAGATCCTTGGGGTATCCTGTGATTATCCATTTTGGATTAGCGTCAGTTCCAGACAAGGATCCCATAGCAAGGCGGTGTTCAAATATGCGTTCTAGAGTAGGTCCCTTGACTGTCATTATCTGGTTGCCATCATCGTCGGTGGCATCCTCGACAGACTCGATCGTCATTACTCTGTACGAGTCATTCATAGCCAGACGAGTACCAATAACAAGACGATTCCTGTTACCAAGACTCGTGTTGACTTTCATTTCGAAATCGCCTTTGCTGTTGAACCGTTCGGTCCAGATAAGCGACACGAAATCATCAATAACTTCTATACGCCGGTTAAGACTGTCGAGGATGTACACCTCCATTACAGGCCCCCATACCTATTAAAGTAGGTTATTGTATACGACAACGCCGCGCCTGTTGCGTATACTCGGAGAGTATTTACTCCCCGTTCAAGTTCAATCCAATTACTCTGTGGACTCATTGCGTACAGAGCAGACTGTGTTACACCTTCTCGCATTCGATAAACATACTTATCGCCTCGATTGGTCCCGATGGTTACGACGTCTCCGGACACTAATGAATCGGAAAAGTCCAACGATCTTACGGTTCCATCAGGAGGTGTGTGGTAAATGGTGAACGAGCTAAGCGACCGATCAATGGGCATTACAAACACGATGCCGGTGCTCACGGTTCCATCGTAATTGACCGTGATAGTCTCATCCGTTGAAACCGTGGCGCCGGTTATCGTTTCACTTTCATGCTCGATAAAGTCTGGGTCGAAGCACAATATCGAAACGTTGACTTGAACATCTTTCGAGAAAAGATCCGAATCACAAGTCTCGACCCGACCATCGATATCCACCACGAGATCGTCGTCCACATAAAACCTAAGACTGACCTCGCTTTTAGGCATGAAGTAGTCATAGAGAATATTTCGTAGACTTCGAACTGTACTAGTCACGTAGTTCGGCTCGAGCCCGATTTTTAGTATGATGTTGCGCGCTTCACGTCGACTTGCCTGGTACTGAGACCCATCGATCTTGGCGAAACTTGATGATGTGATTGTCGCCTTGACCGGGTCGAGACCATCGATTCCAGCAATAACAAAACCGTTACTGGTATCATCTAGTGTTAGTGTGAGCACAGACCCCGAAGGGGTTCTAACTTCGACTTTGCTAATCATACGGTTACAGCCCCCTTCGCGATTGAAATTTGATTATTAGTCTGCCTGTAAATCTCAGCTGAAGAAACCGCCTTAGGCGACGTTATATTCTGTATAAACGTAGTTGTCGTTTGAGATGCCTCTGATGAATCCGCTGCAGCGTTCTGATTGTCAGTATAACTCGTAGCAGCGCTATTAGCCTTGTCATACGAGGTCCCCACATATAGTGGCGAAGCAGCTAGCAACTTATTAAGGATTCCCGCATTCTTTTGTACGTCCGTAAGGTCCAATACTGGTCGAATTGTTGGCGTCATATTGACACCAGAATCCACCAGCGTACTTACCCCACGAAGAGACATCTTCAGCGAGTTTAGAGCGTCATTACCAACAGATTCCGCAGCGGCTGTAGAGATCTTCGAATAAGTCTCGAGGCCATTCGCAAGTCCTTGCGTCGAATACTTTCCGACGAGTTCGAATTCCTTGGATGGCGAATTAATTCCAAGGAAACTCCTGGCTGCGTTCAGAGCAGACTCAGCAACTCCTCTTGCCGCATCGGCAATCTGTGAAACACCGGCTCGAATCCCATTAACCATGCCGCTTACGATTGCTACAGCGAGTCTGCCGCCAGCTGCGCCCACTTCAGCACTATGAGCATTGATAGCGTTTGTAAGACCATTTATGAAACTAAGGATTAGATTAACGCCAGCTTCAATAACCCGAGGAATTGAGGCTGCAACACCATTAATGAAATTTACCACAATATCTGTGGCTTTAGTGACCATCTTACCAATGTTATTTGAGATACCAGTAAGAATGGCGATTACAATGTTACAACCGGCTTGAACAATTTTTGGTGTAAGATTAACCAAAGTCTGAAGCAACAAAGTAATGATATTTGTAGCGACAATTATAAACTTTGGGAACAACGTGTTGATTAGATCAAGCAACGATGAAATCACCGTTATGATTGCTTGGGCGAACACCGGAGCCGAAGTGATAATCACCTTAGCTATAGCAACCAGACCCAAACCAATTTGGGTTAGCGCCATGGGGATCAACCCGATAAGCGCCGACACCATTCCTACAAGAACCGCAGTCCCCGCTGCACCTGCTACGGACAACGCAGTAAGACCTGCCGATAGCGCTAGTACTCCGACACCAGCTAGTGCTACACCTGCGCCGATTAGAACAATGGCAGCACCAAGTGCGAACAATATAGGGACAACTGGTCCTAGCAACAAACCAGCAATGCCGAGAACAGCAAAGACGCCGGCCAAGGCAAGAAGAGCAGTGCCAATCTCGCCAAGACTCATCTGAGCTAACGTTAGTAGTATCGGAGTCAATATAGCGAGAGCTGCTGCCATGATTAGAATTGCTGCGGCACCTGGAACGGCCGCAGTCGCAAATATCATTGCAGTAGTGATTAGGATAAGCGATCCAGCAAGGACCGTCATGGCCTTGCCGATCTCGCTCCAACTCATCGCACCGAACTGGTCGAGAACCTGAGCCACAATGAGCAAAGCAGCCGCGGTCCCGACAAGAGCCAACGCAGATGCGACAGAACTCGGTGGAATCATGATTAGCGCTAGCGACATGAGCGTTAGAGCACCGGCTAGCTCAGTCATGGCCTTGCCGATGCCACCCCAACTCATTGTCGCCATCTTAGCCATTGCGTCAGCGAGAAGACCTAGCGACGTTACGGTTATAAGAACACCTGCGCCAGAGAATACTGCGGTTGGCGGTATCATGTACAGCGCGGCGGACATGAGAGTTAGTCCACCCGCCATTGCTGTCAGACCTCGGGCTATTTGTTCCCAGTTGTACTGAATAAAATCGCCAACAGCACTTGCTAGAATCTTGATGGATGCGGCAAGGAGTACTAGGCCAGCACCTTGTAGGATTCCACCCTTATCCATTTCTGCAAATTTGGTAAACAGAGTCAAGGCGGCGAGAAGTGTGCCTACGCCAACAAGACCTTTAGCCATTTCTTCCCAGCTAAGGCCGGAAAGATCAGTAACAGCTATAACAAGAACGTTAATCGCCGCGGCTAGGATAACAAGACCCGTGCCTGTAGCGATCATACCTGCTGTATCAGGCATAAACCGCATAGACGCGGTAAGACCTGCGAGAAGTACTATTACGCCAGTGAGTCCTCGAGATAGTTCGTTCCAGTCCAGCTTGGCGAGTCTAGTTACAGCAATTGTAAGGACGTCTATAGCAGCACCCAGCAGTATCATGCCGAATGCGAGTTTAGACATACCAGCCAGTTTGTCTAGATCCAATGCTTTTTCGAACACCATCATGGATGCAAACAACTGGGTAAACATGACTGTCATTGCTGTCAATGCTCGAGTCAGGCCTGCCGAATCGATCTTGCTTAGAGCATTTACTGATACAGTCAATATGGCGATAGCGAGTGCGATTTGAATCAAGGTAGCAGCACGCAGAGTGTTCTGCATTGTCTGCATAGTATCCGTGAGTTGGTCAATCGAATCCTTGATCGAGCCAAATATAGTATCGCCTTTTACAAATTTGTGGAACATTGCGATTAGGCCCATTACGAGTCCACCAAGAAGACTCGTGTTTATGGATCCTAGAATATCTGAATAATCTACGCCTTGCAAAGCGGAAGTGATCATTCCGCCTAGTTTACCAAAGAAATCTGCCATCTTTCCGGCTAAAGGATAGAATACATCCCATACTCCGCCAAGAATTGAGAACAAACCGCCCCAAGCGGCTGATGCTAGATCACCCAACTTTGTGATGGGTTCCAATTTGGCAACAAACCCGGTAACGGACTTAGAAGCTCCGATAGCGTC
>WSSedA2C2DRAFT_1000019_pt1 | contig 16763 bp, 17 predicted proteins | sample WetSurSA2Cattail_FD_9213 | JGI IMG/M metagenome (IMG submission 9213)
AATTTCCCCTTTAGGTAAGGGCAAGCATAAATACCTAAAGAGTGTAGAGCAATACTTGCGCCCCGTAGATAGTATAGTACAATTACTTCGTAATTAGTTACCTTTTTACATAGGAGCACAAAAATGGCTAAGCGTAAACCTGGTCGCGGTGGTCGTGGTGGTGGTGGTCGTAAACCTGGTTGTTAATCATCATTGAAGGGGATGATTTCTTCTTCATCCCCTTCTTCATCTACAAATTCTGCTACGTAGTTTTCATCATAATATTCTTCTATAATCTCGTAAATTTCTTCAGGAGTATTTTTTACCTGGATAGTTAATCCATCAAGAATATAAATAATCGTGTATTCTGTTTTTGTAGCTTTGCATTTCTCCCTAACCACTAAAGTCATTACTTCAGGATTTACTAAGCAAGGTAATCCTTCTTTATCTATAAGTAAAATCATTTTATGCCTTTATAAATAGGTATAAATAATACTATTAGGAGAAGTACATGATTGATGGAAAAATGTTTGAGTATTTTGATTGCATTTGTCACTCTCCAGAGCATACTTTAAGATTTGGACTAGATTTNNATNCNGACGATCCTGTTATATATACCGAAATATTTCTTAATCAATACCGTTCTTGGTACAAAAGAATTTGGATAGCCATTAAATATATTTTCGGATACAAATGTAAATATGGTCATTGGGATTGTTGGGAATTAAAAATAGAAGATGCTAAAAAATTATCAGAAATGTTAGTCAGTTATAAAATAGCTCATAATGAATTAATTCGTAACCTAAATCTTCCTTGAGAAATCTAATGTCATTAATTGAAAATAATCCATATATTTATCCAAAAAATGATGGAACATATACGGTAACAGGACCGAGTAGTAATCCTACTTTACCTGAAATTTATCAAATTGAAATTCATGAACGATGTAATTTTTGGTGTGACTTTTGTCAAACAGGTCAGTGGTATAAAGGTAAATCAAAACAAAACGCATCTATAGATATTTTTCTAGTTCGTAAAATAATAGAAAGAGATTTAGGTGGATCTTACTTTGTAGAATTACAACATAGAGGTGAACCACTTCTTAATAACCAATTAGGAGATATAATCTCATTATTAAAACCTCATGTATTTGTAGGTTTATCTACAAACGGTAGTTTAATCCATAGAAAATTAGAAGAATGTTTAGAATTAGACTACATTACAATAAGCGTAGATGCTGCAAATAAAGAATTATATGAACAATTAAGAAAGGGAGGTAAATGGGAAACCTTACTTGAAAATATTAATCTTTTAGTAAAATCTAGAGGAGATAACCCAACTCCGATTATAGATTTACAATTAGTTAGATTACACGAAACTGAATGTGAAGAAGATGCTCTTAAAATAATCTGTAAAGAAAAAAGATGGGATGTAAATGTCAGGACTATTCAAGATAGTTTTTTAACAGTTAACCATCCTAATCTTTTTAAAGTTTTTACAAAAGAATTATGTTTGAATCCATTTATGTCAGTATCCGTTCATGCTAATGGAGATGTTGTTCCTTGTTGTAGAACATGGGACAAAGAATGGGTATACGGAAATTTGTGGGAACAATCTTTATTTGAAATTTGGAATACAAATCCTAAAACATTAGAATTTAGAGAAATGCATCGTTTAAATAAAGGGCTACCACCTTTTTGTGAAACTTGTTATAGTCGTTCACCTACAATGATGCATTTAGAACTATATAAAAATACTATGAACAATTTAGTTCGTAGGCAAAAATTATTCAGAGATATCCAACTAAAAACTAAGTCGTAAGGTTATAATCATGACCCGATGGTACGAAGAAAAGAAACCAGTCTATTTTGATTCTTTCAAAATAGCATTGGATTCAGGAGCTCATACACTTTACGTCCAAGAAATTATGGGAGGTGAAGTGAATGTTCAAAAAAGATTTAGTGCGGATTTTTCGTACACTGACGGAGAAGAATTTAAACAATATTTAGAAGATTACATTAAGTTTTTACATCAACATGGAAGTCTATATGATTTTTATGTAACACTAGATATTATTGCAGATCCTAAAAGATCTTGGGATACTACTAAATATATAGAGTCCTGTGGATTACATCCTATTCCTGTGTTTCATTACGGAGAAGATTTTATCTGGCTAAAAAAGATGCTAGATGAATACGAATATATAGGAATAGGTGGGCTAGGACAAGATGTAACTAAATATAGGTTCATTCCTTATGCTGATAAAGTATTTGGAATGATTTGTGACTCAACTGGAAAACCAAGAGTTAAAACACATGGATTTGCTATGGCTAGTCCAGAAATGGTGGCTAGGTATCCTTGGTATACCTGTGATGCTAGTACTTGGACTGCATTATCTAGAAATGGTACTGTTTATATTCCTAAACCTACCTTTAAAGAAGGGAAAGTGGTAGATTTTAATTATCTAGTACCTCCTTTATCTTTACCAGTAACTGCAAGACGCAATAGCCATAATAATCATATGGATCATAAATCTCCTTTTTATAAAAATGTACTGGAAGGGTATTTTACATATTATGGTTATACAGATGAAGAAGTAAAACATCGTTATAATTCTCGTGATAAATTGAACATGTACTTCTTTAAAAATATGGAAAAACAAGCAAAAGAAGTATATAAAAATCAATTTGATTACGAAGAAGGTGGAAATATTTTATACGCAGGAACTCCAAGTGGAGCATCTACTAATCTACATTTACTAGTAGATTTTATGACCGAACTAGATATGTCTAATCAATATTGGTTAGGCAGTTTTTATTACAAAAGGCATAATGCTAATCTTTTAACATTACGAGAAAAACATTTTGCAGGAGAAGATTGTAGGATATTACAAGAACGTCCTCGACGTACTAGAGCTAAAAGAGAAAAAGTACAAAAAATCTACGAACCTTATTTAGGAGGATTTCAAACTAAACCTACTCCTCCTCCTCCAATATCACAACCTAAAATAAGAATAAGACTACCTTCTAAACCTTTAGAATTTAATGAACCTATAATTACAATATCAGAAAATAATTCTACACCTATTAGAGTCAGGCTAGCGAAATCTGATCCTATATCTATTTATCCTGAAATAACCGAACCTAAAAAGTTCTCGGTACAATTAAACATTACAGTTGAAGATGTTTTACCAGAGTCTAATTGGAAATCAATTTTAGATAATGTTAAAATCTACTTAAGGCATATTGGCATTAATAACGACATTACTTCTAATTACGAAATAAGAGAAACTGATAATGAATCGCAAGGACTTACTTCAGAAGCTTAATCAAGCAAAACCATTTTTGATGGGACAGGATTTTATTCCTATCCTTATGCACTATTGTTTTGATACAAAACATGTAGTCGCATACAATGATGTATCAGGCATTCAGATTTCGATGGAATCAGAGCTTAATTGTGCTGTTCCAGGAAGTCTTATGTTGAAGATGTTAAACACAATGACATCTGAAACAGTAAGAATAGAAAAATTAAATGAACGTAATATTCAATTATTAGATGGTAAAACTAAAGTAAAACTTCCTATTTTACCAACTGAAGAATTTATTTTTAAGCTTCCTGATATTTCAGAAATTTCTCCTGTTATTCTTGCAAAGTCATTTTTAAAAGGATTAGAGAAAACTTCTATAAGTGTAGGTAATGATCCTGCACATCCTGACCAACAAGGAATTTTTTGGTCTGTAGGACCAGGGTATATTAAAACATTTTCTACAGATAACAAAACTTTATCTAAATTTGAACAACAAGCTACAGGAATAGGACATAAAGAAAAATTTGAAGTAATTACTCCTGCATTCTTTTGTGAACAATTAATTGCATTGGCTGCAACATACGCAGATGGAATGGATTATATCGAGTTATACTTTGGAAAGGATTTCGTTGTTGCCACCCTCGGTGAAAATAATTCTTGTACTATTTTTACTCGTCTTATTAATACTGATACTGCTCTCAAATATGAAGAAGTAATTAGTAATCTTTTAGAGCATGTAACAAAAGATCATTTTGTAAATCCTCCTTCAGGATTTATCCCTTCGTTAGAAAGAGCTAGTGTAATTCTTAATGCTAAGGTAGATGGTGGATCTGCTTCAGTTGTTGTAGAAGGACAAGATGTAACTATTACGGCTGAAAGTGTTATAGGCAGATCATTAGACACACTTGAATTTCCTCATAACTTAGGCCAGTTTAGTTTCAGAGTAGATCCAAATTTAGTTCTAAGAGGATTTAAGGTTGCAGGAAAAATTGCACTACTAAACACATTAGTAGTCATGAGTAGTGAATCCTTTGTCCATCTAATTAGTCATTCGGAAGAATAATGGGATTCTTTTATTCTGAAAGTTCTACTAAATCTGAAAAAGCTCCAAAACATAAAGTACCCTTAAATTCTGCAAAAGATTTGCAGTGTAAAGTTTGTCCTAGAGATAAATTTAAAAACTTTACACCTAAAATGGAACCTTATGGATCTGAAAATCCAACTATCTATATTGTACTAGGTCAACCTTCAAAAGAGGACGACCAATTTGGTGAACCTTTATATGGTAAATCTGGAGATATTTTATTTGAATTACTTCCCGATAATTGGGAAAAATTTATACGAATAAACTACATCGTAAGATGTCACAGTGATAAAAAGCCTGAAGAATTAGAACTTGCTTGTTGTGAAAAATTTATTATTAATGATATAGAAAAAACTAAACCTAAGATTATTCTAGGTTTAGGATCAACTGTATTAACATATTTCTTTAAAACAGCAGCAGTAGATTTGTGGCGAAATAGATTTATTCCTTTAAATATAGGATCTCATACTGCTTGGTTTTTTGAAACATTTTCTCCTGAATCTGTGTTAGAAAGAAGAAAAGAAGATAGAAAGACTAAAGAGAAAACTGTAAAAACAGAATACGATCATTCATTCAAATTAGATATTCTGAGACTTTTAAAAGAATCCAAATCTCTACCTGAACCTAAAGTTTACTCTACAGATTTAGAAGCAGGGATAGAGTTTACTTCGGGTAATAAATCTGATTACGAATTACAAAAAGTTTTAAATTGGTTAAAAGAAGCAGAAACTTGGGGTCCTCACGCATTAGATATAGAGACTAATGGTCTACGACCTTATATTGAAAATCCTTTAATTCTTAGTGTTGCTATAGGAACTTTTGATAAAACTTATTCATTTCCTATTCAATATCCTGATGCATGGACACACGAACAACTACAAAAATTGATGCCTGCTGTCAAAAAATATCTAATAGATTCTGATGTTAAATTTGCTCATAATGCTCAATTTGAAGAAGAATGGTTAAGTTATCCTAAATTCTTTGGAGAAGATATTCTACGTAAAGCTGAATGGGGATGCACTAAAGCTCAAGCATACACAATGGATGAAAGAAGAGGGATGCTTTCATTAGATACTCTTTGTAAGGTTAATTTTGGTATTAACCTTAAAGCTATGTCCAATCTCGATAGAAACAATTTAATTAAAGCACCTATAAATCTATTGCTTCGTTATAATGCATTGGATACAAAATGGACACATTTATTATCAAAAGTTCAATCTGTAGAATTAAAAAAAGAAAGAAAACTACTAAAAGTTTACAGCCAATTAATTAAATCTATCCCTACTTTAGTAAAAGCTCAACAAACAGGGATAGTAGTAGATTATGATTTAAGAGATTCTTTAGATAAAGAAACTAAGATAGATTTACAAAAAATTGATGACAAGATTCAAACTGTTCCTAATGTTATAAGGTACAAACGAAAATATAAAGATTTTAATATCAATTCACCTAAAGATTTATTAACCTATTTTAAAGAAATTGAAAATCTTACAGATGAAGATTTAAAAGATAAAAAAGGGAAAGTAGGAACAGGTGAGGATGTTTTATCAAGATTAGATAAAGTCAAGTATCCTGTAGTAGGATTGCTATTACAAAATAGAGCATTAAAAAAGAAATATACTACTTATATCGAACCTTTAGTTTCTCATGCGTTTGCTTCTGACGGTAAGATTCACACTAATTTTAACCTGTATGAAACATCCACTGGACGTTTAAGTTCGAATAATCCTAACATGCAGAACTGGCCTCAAAGACGAGGACGAGAAATTCGCAGATTAGTTATTGCACCAAAAAATCATTGGATAGTAGCATCAGATTATGGTCAAATTGAAGCTAGATTAATTGGAGTAGCTTCTCAAGACCCTACATATTGTGATGCTCTATGGAAAAATTATGACATTCATATGGAATGGGCAGAAAGAATTGCTAAAGCCTATCCTGATGTAATAGGCGGAAAAGCTAATTTAGGAGATTACGAAAAACTTAAAAAGTTTCGTAAGGATGTTAAAAATCAATGGACATTCCCTGCATTTTACGGTTCTTCACCATACAGTATTGCTAGAGCAATTAGAGTACCAACTGACACCGTACTTCAATTATTCCAACAATTTTGGAAAATGTTTTCAGGTGTTAAAAAATGGCAAAAAAGAGTTACAGATTTTTATGATAAACATGGGTATGTAGAAACTCTTACAGGTCGTAGAAGATACGGACCTATATCCTACAATAAAATTATTAATTCTCCAATACAAGGTACAGCATCTGATATATGTGTCAACGCTATGAATCATTTATCAGAAGCTGGTATTGATGTAATAATGAATATACACGATGATGTTACTTCGTATGTTTATGATGACAATTTAGAATCTACTATTGATGTTATTGCAGAGATTATGTGTAAATCTGCATACGAATTAATTCCGTTTTTAAATGTCCCTATCGCAATTGAAATATCTGCAGGAAAAAATTGGTGTGATCAAGAAGAAATAGGAACGTATTTTTCTACAGAATTTATGAAAGTAGACAAAAAGCTTCATAATCCTGAAGAATTTATGGCATTGTAAAGGTATTCTTTTATATTCATAATAATGCAGTATAATATATAAAGTACAAAGTAAATACCTAGTATATAAGTAAAATCGTAGGTATAAATATGTAACTGCAGGAGAACGCAGTATGTTTATACACCTTTTTCTTTTAAGAGCAGATTTTTTAGAAGACCATGTAAAAGTGGATTCTTTTTATGTTAAAGAACTTCCAGATCATTTTGTTAATGGAACTAAAGAAGCAGTAAATGCTTTTAAAATTGCTTCTCAATTTCAACCAGATTTATATTCTGAAATAGGTAAAATATATACAGCAATGTCATTAAGATGCAGATACAATAACAATAACTTTTTATCATCTAATGTATTGCTTATAAAATCTCCTGAAGAACTTTCTCCTGAAGAACTAGAAATTTACATAAATTCTTTTTCTAAGGCTGATCTTAAACAATTTTTAAAAGAAGCAAAAATGTAATGAATGAAGATTTTCATGTATTTTATAGACCACAGGATTTTGACGAAGTAATAGGTCAAGATCATATAATCTCATCTTTAAAGAATATAGAAAAGAAAGGTAATTGGCCTCATGCTTATTTACTTGTAGGACCTTCAGGAGTAGGGAAAACTACTATAGGAAGAATCATAGCAAAAAAATTAAAATGTGAGCCTGCTAATCTAATCGAATTAGATGCTGCCTCTAACAGTAGCGTTGAAGGTATCAGAAATTTAACATCTACCTTAACCTATAAAGGTTTTGGTGAAAATGCTACTCGTGTAATCATACTAGATGAATGTCATTCTTTATCTAAGCAAGCATGGCAAGCATTACTAAAACCTAGCGAAGAACCTCCCTCTCATGTTTACTTTATTTTCTGTACTACTGAGGAAGATAAAGTTCCTGATACGATTAAAACACGTTGCACTCAATTTAATTTCCGCAACGTAACTAGAGATAATCTATTCGATCTATTATCTATAGTAGCTGAATCCGAAAAACTTACATTAAATGAAAAAGAATTAGATTTAATTGCTCAATCTTCTGAAGGGTCTCCTCGTAGAGCTCTTACGCTACTTAGTAAGGCTCAGGGAGCAGAAAGTATAGAAGAATTAAGAGACATTTTAGAATCAATAGATGACAGTGTTCCGTTTTTAGAACTTTGCAATTTACTTTTTAAGAGTAATCTTTCTTGGCCTAAACTTGTAACTCTAGTTAATAATCTAGAAGATTTACCTCCAGAAACCATACGACTTAAAATAATTAGTGTAATGACTAATAGGCTGTTGAAAACTACTGACGAAGCAAAAGCGGTACGTATACTTAACATCCTAAATGCTTTTAAAGGATTTTGGAATCCTTCAGAAAAGAAAGCACCATTATTGTTAGCGTTAGGAAGTTTAGTATTTGAATCTGAGGATGAAGAATAATGGCTACAATAGAAGAACTAAAAGAATTTTTAGTTATCAATAAGAATAGATTAGACGAAGCAATCGAGCAACAAGCAGAGGTTTTCTATCATGTAGCTGAGGGAACTGCAAATGCCATATCCTTAAGAGACCAAATTAAATATGAATTAGAGACGTTAGTTTCTGATACGTATTTATCCATACGGTTAGAAGCAGCGAATGAAGGACGTAAGATAACAGAAGTTTTGTTGGAAAATGAAGTTACTCAGGACAAAGAAGTACAACGGATGAAAGAAAAACATTTAGCCGTAAAAACTGAAGCAGATAAATGGTTAGCTTTAAAAGAATCCTTTACCCAAAGAGGATATATGCTTCGTGAAATGGCTTCCTTGTATGTATCGGGATACTTTGCAGAAGTTTCAGTAAGAGCATCCGCAGATACTGAGGAAATTCAGCAACAAGCTCGACGAGAAAGAATGGCAGCTAGAAGAAAAGAGCGAGCACAATTGTAGATAAAGACTATGTTAAATTTTATTGAGACAATACTAGAAATTTTAGTAGGTTCAATTGTAGTGTATATTCTTTGGTACGCCTTTGTAAGAATTACTTTACTGGCATACTTTAATACACTTAACCAAATAAAAAGATCAAAACTAAGAAGGGCTGCTTTAGCTGCCATAGAAGCGGCCCAAAAACAACACCCTAGCGTCCGCTAAACAAATTAGGTATAATTGTCTAGTAGGAGACAACAATATCCTACTACCTCATGCAACCAGCACCTTTTTGTGTGCGTAAGCGATTAAAGAGGCAATTATGTCGAAGAAATTTAAATATCAAAAGCGTTCTTACGATCAGGCCAGACGCCGCGCAGAACAATCTTCAAGTTCCAGAGATAATTACATCAAGGATGATTTAGTGTTCTTTAAACCTACAGAAGGCGAAAACTTAATCCGTATTTTGCCCCCTACTTGGGAAGCACCTGAACATTACGGTTATGACATTTATGTTCATTACAATGTAGGACCTGATAATGCTGCTTACTTGTGTCCTGAAAAGATGCAAGGTAAGAAGTGCCCTATTTGTGATGAGCGTTTAAAAGCAGAAGCTGAAGGCGATAAGGATTATGCAAAGAAGCTTCGTCCTACTAAACGTGTTCTATTTTACTTAATTGATCGTGATAAGGAAAAAGAAGGCGTTAAAGTATGGGCTGCTCCGTGGACCGTAGATAAAGGGATTATGATCCAAGCTACGGATTCTCGTACACAGGAATTTTTCCCTGTAGACGATCCTGATGAAGGTTTCGATATTAAATTAACTCGAAATGGTTCTGGAGAACGAACAGAGTACAGTGTCACACTAGCTCGTCGTTCAAGTGTAATTGAAATGCCAGATGATCAATGGGAATACATTGAATCAAATCCATTACCGAGTACACTGATATTTTATCCATTTGAAAAGATTTCCAGAGCATTTTCAGGCATAGCAACTGTCAAGGAAGACGATGACGATGACGATGTAGCTCCTACTCCTCGTAGGCCAGAACCTAAGAAGGAAGCAAAAGAAAGCAAGCCTAATTTAGATGTGACATTTGAAGAAGTTCAAGAAATGTCCACTAAAGAATTAGATGATCTTATTGATGATGCAGGATTAGATTTAGATCCTTCTAGCTTTGACACAGATCAAGATGTAGCAGATGCAGTTTGTGAAGCATTAGGTCTTCGGAAGAAAGAACGTACTGCCAGCAAACCTCAAGCAAAGAAGGAAGAACCTCCAGAAGAAGAGGCTGTAGTAGAAGATGAATCTTCTTCTCGTCGTTCAAGATTAGAAAGCCTACGTAATCGACGTAGAAGTTAAATCTAACCAATAAAGTGCCCGGCCTCAGTGCCGGGCTCTTTATTTGCACAATAACTCATCTAGGAATTTAATATGAATGGCCGAATTGCTTTAGATACTGAAAAATTAGAAAACTTTGTTCTAGAAGAAAAACCAGAAGAAAAAACTGGAGCCTACTTTACTAGAGTAGGAAAAGAAAATATTAGATTCATTCATAGTGGATGCAAACTATTAGATTGCGTACTAGGTGGAGGATGGCCTCTAGGACGAATCTCTAACTTAGTTGGAGATAAGAGCAGTGGCAAAACTCTCTTAGCAATGGAAGCATGTACGAATTTCAGTATGCAATACCCATATGGAAAAATTTATTACATGGAAGCAGAAGCAGCATTTGATCAAGATTATGCTGCTGCATTAGGAATGCCTGTAGATAAAGTAGATTTTATAGAACATGACGAAAATACAGTAGAAGAATTTTATGAAATACTTGAAGCAATAATAAAAGAACATTCAGAAAGTAAACAACCTGGATTGTTTATTCTTGATAGCTTAGATGCTTTATCAGACAGAGCAGAACTTGATCGGAAAATAGATGAAGGATCTTACGGTACTGGTAAACCCAAAAAACTGTCAGAACTTTTTCGCAGACTAGTTTCAAAAGTAGAAAAAACAAATATCCACATAATGATAGTTTCTCAAATACGAGAAAATATCGGTGTAATGGCAGGTGCAAAATATTCTAGATCTGGAGGAAAAGCATTAGATTTTTATGCATCCCAAGTTCTTTGGTTAAAAGAAATTAAAAAGCATAAAAAGACGAGTAATAAAATCGAACGTATTGTGGGAATTCAAATTGAAGCCAATTGTAAGAAAAATAAAATTGGGTTGCCTTATCGTGAATGTGAATTCCCAATTTATTTAGGATACGGAGTAGACGATATTACTGCTCATCTAGAATTTTTAGTTAAGACTGACAAACTAGAATTAATTACTGGTATTACTGATGGTGCAACAACTTTAGAAGGACGTAAATTATCTAATGTAATTAAAAAAATTAGATCAATGACAAAACCTGAAGTTAAAGAAGTACGAAAACAATTAAATGAAGCAGTAATAAAAGTTTGGGAAGAAATTGAAACTTCCTTTATGCCAGAACAGAGTAAATATTAATGAAATCTGGTGGCGGCAAACAAAAAGGAAATTCTTTTGAAAATAAAATAGCAAGGATGCTATCAGAGTGGATCTCTGAAGGCGAAAATAAAGATTTGTTTTGTCGTTCACCTGCTTCGGGTGCTAAAGCAACAATCAACTTTAAATTAGGTGAAATGTATTCGGATCAAGCTGGAGACATCATAGCTACAGGAGAAAAAGGATTTTTTCTAACAAAAGTATTCTTTTTGGAATGTAAGCACTATCAGAATCTTAACATAGACGGTCTTGTATACGGTACTAAATCTGGCATTAAAGAATTTTGGACTAAAGCATATAAAGAATCACAAGAGCATAGTAAGTTGCCTATGCTAATAGCGCGACAAAATAATAAACCAATAATACTCGGCCTAAATAAACAGGGAATAGAAATTTTTGAAGGATCTCTATGGTATCCTAAACTACATGTTCCAAGTATAGATTTATATATCTTTTCTTTTGAAGAATTTATTTCTACTATATCCCCTGAAACATTAGGAATACAATCTAAAACTAACAGGTATAAATTAGTGCAGTAGGCATGTAACACTGTACTAGGAGATTAAAATGCACATTGATGTAAATGATCCGATTTGGGATCAACCGATTGAAGTTCTTCCTCTAATTCAAGCTTTTCCACAGTTTAATCAAATAAAAGAATTTAAAGATAAGAATGTAGTTCTTACAGCGGATCACGAAAAGTTATTTAGCGTGATTTCTCCCAGAAAGAAAATTTTTGAGCACCGTCAAGCTGTAGAAATGATAGGTGAAGCTGTAAATGGTATTTATCATCAAGATCCTACAGTTAAGATTAGAAGCTTAAAGCAAGGTGCTCAAATTAGAGCAGAGTTTAAGTTACCTGAAAAAGAAGTTCTTGATTTAGATGGTGATGTAAATGAATTAATGTTGTATCTGTATAACAGTTACGACAATGGATTGCCATTTAAAATGCGTATAGGAGCTATGCGTCAAATCTGTGCTAACGGAGCAGTTATAGGAGACGAAATAGCTTGCATAAAAGGCCGTGATATGGCCAATGAATGGTCTCCTGCAGGGTTATCTCATATGATAACTCAAATGATTGATAATGCCCAAGCAGTTGTAACAGCATGGAAAAAGTGGAGATCAATTAGTGTAGATTATGATTTTACAATGGATGTTTTAGAAGATCGACTACCTAAAACTCTTGTAAATAAACTTCTAGCTGAAGAATATCCCAAATCATTATGGGAAGTGTATAATGATTTGACTTATATGGCAACACATAAATCACCGTCTGATAGAGCTAAAGTATCTTTCGATTCTGCTATTTCTCAAATTTTCTATTCACGTAGAAGCCCTATCTATCGCTTATACGGAAAAGAAGAAATTGTTACCGAAATTGAAGAAGATTAATTGTTTAATGCACAAGGATGTGCATTTTGGAGAATAAAAATGGTTGCAAATAAAAGGTGGATGAAGGACTTTTTTCCTTATATTAAGGATGATTCTAAATTTCCGAATTACTTTGATAAAACTATCGTAACCCAAAAACAAAGAGAAACTAAAAAATCTATTGACGATTATTTAACTCTACAAGAATTTAAACAAATCTATAAAGAAGTGTGGGACACATGAAAGTTGCGATAATTTCTGATCTTCATCTTACTGAAAATAGATATGATGAGTATCGTTGGAAAGTTTGGGATTGGATTAGAAACACTAACACAACAGGTTTTATAGAAGAACTTTATATTCTTGGTGATCTTTTAGATAAAAAAGATCGGCATCCTGCGGAACTAATAAATAGATTAGTTAATGAAATTGCTAAAACTGCAAGAATAGTTCCTGTGATTATTTTAAAAGGTAACCACGATTATTTAAAACCTGAACATCCCTTTATAAAATTTATTCAACATATTCCTAACGTAACTTTTATTACTGAACCTACTAAAGTCGGATCTATATTATGGTTACCTCATAGTAAAAATCCTGAAGAAGAATGGAAAGATATTGATTTAAAAGATAAGAAATTAACTAACATCTTCATGCATCAAAGTGTGATAGGAAGTCAAGTATCTAACTATCACGAAATGAAATCGGGATTGTCAACAACCATATTTAAAAATACACCTGCCAAAATTATATCAGGTGATATACATGTGCCACAAGATATACCTATTGTAGGTGCACAACCTTTAACATACGTCGGTACTCCTTATCCTATAGCATTTGGGGATACTTATAAACCTAGAGGTCTTTTATTAAACGAAAATAAATTGACCTCTATACATATGAATACGATTCGTAAGTGGCATCTAAAAATAAACGATCCTTTGGATTTAGAAAATTATCCAATAAACAAAGAAGATCAAGTAAAAATAACTCTACAACTTAGTAATGCAGAGTTACCTGATTGGCCTAAATATAAGAAAGAAATCCAAGAATATTTAACTGATATAGGTGCAATACTTAGGGATATAAAATTAGAAAAGCTTACAGAAGAAACTTCTAAGAAAGCTAATTCTAGTATTAGTGCTCTACGTCAAGANTCTCCCTTAGAAATTCTAAATCGTTATAGCCAACAAGAAAAATTGGACGAACGTATTCTAACCGCAGGCTTAGAGATAATAAATGAACACACTCCTGCTAGTGGACTTCAACAACACAGTAATCAGATCCCTCAGCGTCAACAAAGAACTAAGTTATGAGGGAAAATGGACTGGAGGAGTATACGGTGTATGGACACAACTAGTAGGAGTAATCCATTTACATAAACCTTCAGCTTTTTTAGTCTGCAACGATAAAAAACCTTATTTAAGAGAAAAACTATTTCCAGGATTTAAAGGAAATAGAAAAAAGTATAGCGAACAGCCTGATGAAAATGGATTTGTATTCTTTGATGCATTTAAACAAAATGTAGGATACACAAAAGATTTATTATTTAATCTAAATATAGATGTTTGGGAAGTTGAAGGGCTAGAAGCAGATGATTTAATCGCATATGCGATTCAAAAATTAGACAAACATTATGATAGATTTATTGTTCTTTCTAATGACACTGATCTTAATCAGTTTCTTACCAACGAGAAAGTGGTTATCTACAAAAAAACGAAATACGCAAATAAAGAGTCCAACTTATACACAATTGAAGAATTTAAAGAAGAATTCAAAGGAATAACTCCTGAGCAATGGATAGATTACACTGCTATGGTAGGTACACATAACGGCGTACCAGGCATTAAAGGAATTGGACCTAAAACAGCCACTAAGTTTTTAAATAATGATTTATTCTACGATCAGTTTTTAGAAGAACATAAAGAGGAATTGGATAAAAAAAGAACATTAATTGAACTTCCGTTTCCTTTATATAAGGAGCATATTCGTGTACCTAAACCTACTCCATTTAAAGGAAATTACAGAAAGATCGCAGTTATATTAAATGATTATGGTATAACTATGACTAATAGAATGAGAGAAGCTATAGAATTTTACACATGAATACTGACCAACTTTCAGGGTCACTTGCAGAAAACATACTTACACTTCTCTGCTTTGACGATACAGCAGCACCAATAATCGTCAACTCTGTGGATGTTGGATTATTTGAATCCGATATCTATAAAGAAATAGCTAAAAGAGCTTTTGAGTACTACAGAGAATTTAAAACTTCTCCAAAGGATCACTTACCTGATCTTTTTGAAGATTTACTTAATGATAAGGTTAATCCTCGTAAAGCTGAATTATATCAACGTACACTAATAAACCTTCACGAATTCCAAAGCGATATTAATCGTGATTACGTTTTAAGCAAACTAACTGGGTTTGTTAGACAACAAAGATTAAAATCAGCAATTGTAGATGCAACAACTTATGTTCGTGAAGGTAACTTAGATAATGCAGAAACAGTACTCAATAATGCATTAAAAAGTACACTAGATATATTTCATCCTGGTATTCAATTTACTGATAGTCAAAATTCCTTAAGATTCTTTGACGAACTAACTCCATCTTACATGACAGGAGTTAAACCTTTAGATGATATGAAATTTGGTCCTGCTCCTGGAGAGTTAATGGTTATATTAGCTCCAGCGAACAGAGGAAAAACTTGGTTCATGGTTCACTTAGGAAAATTTTGTGCTATCCAAAGATTAAAAGTTTTACATCTATCATTAGAAATGTCAGAAGAAAAAATGGCACAAAGATACGTGCAAACTTTCTTCTCCTATGGAAAACGAAAAGCAGAAGCTTCTTATGTAAAATTTAATACAGATGAAATGGGACGTTTTACTACGATGTCCCTTTCAGATATTGTGAGACCTACAATACAACAAACAACTGAAGCAAATTCTATGAAAGTGTACCATGATCTAATACAAAAATTAGATCGTGTACATGGTAGACTTAAATTATGGATTAAAAGATTTCCTACAGGTGCATTAACCATAAGTGGATTAGAAGCGTATTTAGATAGTATGGATAGATTCTATCATTACCATCCTGATGTGCTTTTAGTAGATTATGCAGATCTAATGAATTTAGATAGTTCACATTTAAGAACTGAAACTGGAAAATTATATAAAGAACTAAGAAGAATTGCTGTAGAGAGAAACATAGCAATGGTAACTGCTTCACAAGCTAATAGATTAGGTGAAGATGCCAAGATAATTACTCTCAAACATTTAGCAGAAGATTATTCAAAAGCAGCAACAGCAGATAACATTATTGCCTACTGCCAAACATCCCAAGAATTACGTTTAGGATTGGCTAGATTATTTATTGCTAAAGCTAGAGATGAAGAAAGAGAACAAACTGTACTTATTTCTCAATGTTATAGAATAGGGCAGTTTTGTATGAATGCAATACATATGCAAAACAGATATTGGGACGAATTAGATGTAATGGCAGGATCACCTGCAGAGACAGAAGAAAAAGAAGAACCTAAACCTCGTAGACTTGGAAAAGTAAAAGAGCGTGTTAAATTATCATGATTTCAAAAGAAGCCGTAAAACAGTTTCTTGAAAGGGAACTAGATAATTATCTATGGATTAAGAAATGCAATAAACCTGAATTAGACGAAGCAATTAAATCCCTTCCCATATCAATTCAATTAAAAAATCAGCCCTTCATTCATCAACAAGCTTCTATTTATATAGGTGCTTGTAATTCTAATTTTTTGTATTTCCTAGATATGGGGGCCGGAAAAACTTTTATTACACTATGGTTAATTTCGTATTATAAAAGATTAAAAGAAGTAGAACGTTCTCTTGTAATTGTTCCCAATGTAATTAACATACAGGGATGGCAAGAAGAAATAGAAAATCATACTAACCTAAAAGCAGCTCTTTTATACGGATCTAAAAATGAAAGAGAACTTTTACTTGATTCTGATGCAGACATTTTTGTAATCAATTATGATGGATTACAAACATTGATG
>WSSedA2C2DRAFT_1000021_pt1 | contig 15909 bp, 13 predicted proteins | sample WetSurSA2Cattail_FD_9213 | JGI IMG/M metagenome (IMG submission 9213)
CTGACCAGGTTGAAATGGATCAATTTGGTGTCAACATTCTCGCCACCGGTATCTCCATCGGTCCAATCCAAACCTCTGAGTACGAGCAGTTTTGCAAGTATGCATGGGGTGAGTCCTTTTACTGGGGTGGGTTGTCCATTGACCTTCTCGCTGTTCAGGGAACCTTTCAGACAATGGAAGTGAAGAACGGGTGTGCGAATCAGTACTTCAGCAACTACACCAAGCTTGTCACTCCGAACATGTACCTGAAAATGGAGCAGAATGCTTACCAGAATGCTCACGTTCAATCGTTTAGTTTCCAGAATGACCGGCCCCGCTAGTTGCGGCGTCTTGTCATCTAGTTTTCAACCTTAAACTTTTGAGTGATTTGAAAGGAGAAACAAATGAGAAAGGCAATTCTTTCATTGCTTTTGGTTCTTTCGCTCAGCGTCTTCGTGGTTGCTCCCGCTAATGCACAGACTGCCATTGCGGGTGCTGGCGCTTCTGCAAGCGCTGATTCTGTTAACGTCAACGCTCCTTCTCAGGGACAGGGGCAAGATCAGGGTCAACAGCAGGGACAATCCCAGTTGAGTGCGATTGGTCTTACGGATATTGGTAACATCAAAGACTCTTTCAATTCCAACGGGATGAGAGGGTTTGCGATTCCTGCTGATAACGTTTACGGTCCTGTCATCAACTACTTTGGGAAACCCCTTCCTGGGGTAGGGTTTCAACCAGTCGAGCAGTTCCTCATGTACGGAGCATTGTATAGTGAGGGAGCGCTGAAAAGCATTCTGGATCAGGCTGAGAAAATCACCGTTGACTACAAAATGGTGAATGACAAGGTCATGGTTCCCAGAGTTGCTAACGATCGCTGGATCAGAATCTACGTCACCGATAAGAGAGTCGACGGTGCCCAGCTGGTTGGTTATGTGACCAGCACTTCCGAGAATAAGAAAGCGACAATGGTCGAAGTTATGGCCGCTGCTGCTCTCGCCGCTCTGGAAGATGGTTGCAACGCCATTCAGTTTACGGCTCAGGGCGCTCATCGTGATGCGGAGTCCAGTGGTTGGGGAATTGGGTTCAATACCACTTATGCGAAGCTCTTTGATGCTACCGGCACCCAGGATGCTTCCATCGTTGGTGGTGGTGGGTTCGGTTACTCCAGCACATGGGCGGGCATGAGAGACAAACCCTGGCTGCAAGCTGCTACGCTTGCTGTCCCGAAGTTTGCAGTGCCTCAGCCTCCTGCTCAGCCGAAAGCGGAAGTGAAAGCGGCCCCGGCTGCGGCAGCTCCTGCTCCGGCTAAGAAAGACGAGTCCAAACTGCCCTGGTATCAAAGAAGCACCTTGCTTCCCTAGTACTAGCGGTTCTTGAATGATTAAGCGACTATGATCGTTGAGTCCACACGGTCATAGTCGCTTTTTCTATTTCAGGTAACAAATAAATAATATTTTTTTTGTATGAAAGGAATTTTTATGAAAGCGAAAGAACCGACTATTTTAGTTATTGGCGATATAATGCTAGATAAATATATTATTGGAACTGTTGAAAGAATATCTCCTGAAGCACCTGTTCCGATAGTAAAAGTAACTAAAGAATATTCAACACTTGGTGGGTGTGGAAATGTAGTAAGAAATTTAAGAAAATTAGGGTCTACTGTTATATGTTTATCATCGGTTGGAAAAGATCCTGAAGCTGAAGAAATAAAAACCCAGTTATGGCACATTTGTAAAGAAGATCCAAAATCAATTCCATGTATTATTACAACAAATAATCGAACAACTGTAAAACAAAGAATTGTTGCAACAGAAAGACAAACACAAATGTTAAGAATTGATTACGAAGATAAAAAGGCTCTTCCATTTAATTTATTTCTTTGGTTTTTAGAAGAGAAAATCTCACAATATAAAATTGATATAGTTATTATTTCTGACTATGCAAAAGGTGTTGTTTCTTGGGAAATGATGGAATATTTGAAGTCTAAGAAATATAAGATTATAGTTGACCCAAAACCAGAAAATGGAGCCATGTATAATGGAGTATTTATGATTACTCCAAATGAAAAAGAATGGGGTCAAATGTGGTTAAGTTCTGCATATACTAACGATAAAGTAGATTATTTTCTTGTTACTAAAGGTAGTAAAGGAATGGAATTATTTGGTATGAAGAAAGATTTATTATCTAATAAACATATAGAAATTCCAGCCCATCCAGTTGAAGTTTATAATCCATCTGGAGCGGGTGATACTGTAGTAGCTGTTATGGGTTACTGTATCGCCTTAGGGTTTTCTGTTGAGAGATCAGCTAAGGTTGCAAATAAATGTGCTGGTTATGTTGTAACTAAACCGGGTACAACAGCTGTAAGTAGAGAAGTATTTGATGAAGCATGTAAAGAGTTTGAATAAAATTTACTATATATATTATTTAATGTAGGAAGTTAGAGGGATGTTCTGGGTGTGCAGTTTAGTCGCAACCAGATGTGAACATTAAATCCCCTCCCGCCGGGCCATATAGGTCTGGACCGGCTCTTGGCGCTTGCTGCGTACCTAGGCGAAAGTTCTAGGTGCAAAACGGCAGCGACGGGCGTCCTTTGGGGGCAGTGGAGGCACCGTCCTTCCAATAGCGGACTGCAGGCCGCAATGTATCCGGTAGTCGGTAAGCTGGGCCAGGCTAGCACCTAGAATCCGACCATCTCTCTAACCAACCTACAATACGAAAGGGGGTACAAAAATATGTTGATTCTAACATGTAACATCGAAAGAAACCCCTCTCTTACTCTGGAAAACACTCCATACTTTATGTATCGTGAGTGTTGTGTGTGTGGGTTATTCTTGGGAACAGTTCCTACAACTATTCCTGAGAATAATATGAAGATAACCCATACATATTGCGACTGGTGCTTTGAGGAAGCAGTCGCAGAAGTGAAGAAAGGGTAAGGAGCTACGGCTCCTTTTTTAGTAGTTATTTTTTTGCTTTTAAAGAACAAAATATAAACCACTATCTATTGGAGATAAAACTATGGATAAAAGTTATTTAGAATTATTGAAAGAACAAGCACAGGTAAAAATTCCTGTCAAACATCCTGGAGTATTAGAAGTTCCAGAAGGAAAAAATGTCGAAGATTTAGGGGAAGATCATTTTAAAGCACTTATTGATAAAAAAGGATGGGAAGAAGTTTCAAGAGCATTAACAAATCTTCATGTATGGAATAAGGATAGAAATCCAAGTCTTGCTGGTTGGGCAAATAGTATGCAGGACAAATTATCTAAATGGGTGGAGAGTAAGAGAGAAGAAAAGAAATAAATGGTTCCTTTTTCTACAGAATTTTTTCGTATTGCAAAACGTATGATGGATAGAGATCCTTCGTCGTTAAATGATAAATCTCTACTTGATTATCATAGAAAAACTCATATGTTATACGCAGGATCTATAAAACGAAAACCAATAAATAAAGAGTTTATAAATTCCATAGTAACATATCATGATAAATTAGCAAAAGAATTACTCAAACGAAATTTCAAACATAATACACCTCTCAAACATATTTAACTTGTCTTTTTTCATTTCGTATTTTAAAATAATTTCTTTATATATATTAATTTAATGAACAGGGGTGTATTGGTGAATTTTTTTTTCACTAGTAGTTCAGTACTCACGATAAACCAAAGTACCCCCTGGTTTTATTGTGAGTGCGCCCGTCCGGTGTTTTGCCCCTAGACACCGGACGATACTAATTTTTTTAAGGAGGATTTTTCTTGGTAATATTTGAACAAAATGGTCCTAAAGTATGGAGTATTATTTGTAATGGATATGAACCAAAAACACTAACACTAGGAGCATCAACTATAACAAACAAATATTTTATTATAGCAAGATTTATAGAAAGGGTTTCTGAAGTTTGTGGAAACTTTGATAAATGGTTTATGAGTTGGTTAAACGATTGTTATGATGAAAATAAAAGATCAGAAACTATAGTGGATAGTATAGATATAATAAAGGGATTTTGTAATAACTATCTTGACCAAAAACAAATTGACTATAGTGCTTTTGTTGATGAAACAAAAGTAAAGAAAAATTCTATCTTTTTTGAAGCTCATGAAATTAANANAATTATAGCATTATCATCTTATTTAAAAGTTTATTCTATCATTTCTAATAGTGAACAATTCAAATTGGGTCAAACTCTACATAAAGAAGTATATAATAAAATAGCTTCTGATATAGTTGAAACTGATATTATAAAGAAAATATATGATGTAGTNAAAACTAAAACATTTAGATATAATATGACCGATAAGTATATGTGGGACTATATCAAGAATGTTCAATGTAAAGATATTGGTATTCACGTTGTTGAAATCTTTAACTTTATAATGAATCATATTTTGGTTCTTTGTGAAGAAGATAAAAATCCAATAACTTATTTTGTTGGAGTTATTGACGAGTCAGTAAAGTGGTTTTTAAGATCAGTATATAAAGGTTCTATTGTTTATGATGATAGTATTTCCACTGAGGATATTCAAGGAATAAATACTGACAACTTAAAGACATATAGTTATAATGATACCTTAGGTAGATTGAAGCAAATAGCACACGAAAAAGCAAATGAGCTAGCGCAAAAGCATTCAACTTTATCTATGGAATCAGCAAGCGATAAAGTTCTTATAGGCTTTAATGATAGACTACCAACAATTAATTTTATATCTCCATTATGTGAAACATTAGTATTTCCAATTCTTTCAAAGATTACTGGAATACCATATATGCATTTTAAGACACTATCTCCAGAACATTCAATAATTTTATCTGTATATGTTCAGGAATTATTAAAGAAAGTGTTTGGAACAGAATATAAAAATCTATTTTCATTGTTNAATTATTATCCATTGAAGCAACCGTCTATAACNACNACTTACAAAATAAAGTCAATACATGAGTATTTAAATACTCAAACAAAAGATAGTTTCTTTAAGTTAGATGCTCGAAAAGTTCAATANGATCTACTNTGTCAGTTTGTAGGTAGAATTTCTAGAGTTGATTTTTGNAATGTTTTAGATGGGCGAAAAATGGGAGGNATTCCTCTCTCTAAAATAGAGTCAGATGTAATTAAGTTTTATTCTGAATTTTTCTCTGGTCACTTAGAAGATAAATTCAAAGAGATGGAAAAATTACTAAACGCTGATTTTTGAGGTAAATATGCCTATTAAATATAAAGTAAAAAGAGATATTAAAAAATCAGAATGCTTATTATGTGATTCAGATATAAAAAAAGGAACAATTTTATATGCATTTGATGGAGATACAGAATTCTTTATAACTGATGAAGGTTTAGCAGTTACTTTTAATAAGAATGGTAACTATCCATATTTTGAAATTCCTAGAGACTCTGTAGAGTTTTTTGGAGAATAAGAAGAATTTGGGGGAATCTATTTCCCCCAAATTTTTTTTGTAACGAATTATTTTTTAGAACAAATTAAAAATAGTATGTTGGAGGTTCTAATTATGAAAAAACCTAGATTAGAGTCTAAATTTGAGCTCTTGGAAGAATTAATAAGAACTGCTTATAATATGTTAAATCCAGATGGAGACGATCTTGGATACCTAAGAAATAGAGATCTTCGTAATAGATTATACGGTGAAAAACCAGCTTGCTTCTTGAAAATAGCACCTATTGGAAGAGATACTGGGGGATATTTATTACCTCTTTGCAATAGAGCAGGAATTGAAGATCCAAAAGTAATTGGTATTTCGATCAAGATAGTTCAGAAGCTTATTGAAGGGAATTCTGGAAGATTTGACAATAATATTTTAAATACGTTACTTTCTAAATTACAACATCGTCATGATGTATTTATAAAAACTGTTCCTAAACCACCAATTCCAGCTGCTCAAAAAGCTAATGTAACGAAACATTTTAAGCAACTAAAAAGTCATTTGTTAAGAGGTGATTTAACTCAAACCGCTGAAGATTAGGAGTTGAAATGATCCATTTTTTGAATCTAAATAAATTTAAAAGAGGTTTGCGACCAGTAACATCAACCGAAATATTTTCTAAACCAGGAGAGTTTCATCAAGATGGATTGTTTTCTGAAGCTATTTTTGGAGCAGTAGAATCTTTAGAAAGAAAGAAAACTTTTTCATATATTAATCTATACGCTGAGGTAATTCACCCAGAAGCGTTATTAATTATGATACAATTAGACAAACGACTAGAAAATTTTATTGCAGCTTCTGAAAATTTCTCTGTTGATAAATCTGGAAAATTAATTATTGACCCAGATGGTGTAACTGGACTAAGAGCATTAAAAGAATTACTTCCGAAAATATCATTTAGAGGAGAGTCCGCAACAAGAGAAGCTTATATTAAAAAGTTAAAAGAAGCATATAAAGAAGAAACTCTTTTTATTGATGCAATTCCTGTCATTCCTCCTATTCTAAGAGATATCTTTCAAGATCAATATGGAATGTGGAGATCTGATGCTATAAATGATTATTACATAACATTAATGAGAAAAGCAATACAAATAAAGAATATTTCAAAAGGTAGCGCATTATACAATCTTTTAAATTATGAACTTCAGCGAGCTGTTGTTGAACATGATAATTATGTAAGGAAGAAAATTCAAAAGAAAAGCGGTTTAATTAGAACGTATTTGCTTGGTAAAAGAACTGAGTACTCTGGTAGAGCTGTTATTACCCCTGGTCCGGAATTAAAAGTAAATGAAATTGGTATTCCATTACGATTAGCAGCAAGTCTTTTCGAACCATTTATTATTTTTAGAGTATTTAAATCTGGTCAGATTGATATTAAAAAACTTGAAGATGAAGTAAAGAAATTTACAAAGTTAGAATTCTCTTTAGATAGTTTAAAATTAGTTTTAAAAGCAATAAAGTCTGGAGATATAGTTCCTGATGACTTATATAATATGATGTTTGAAATAACAGAAGTTGCTATGAAGGATAGAGTTGTATTGGCAAAAAGAGATCCTGTTCTTCACGCTGAGTCTGTAAGAGCATTCAAACCAATATTAGTTAATGGTAATACTATTAGACTTTCAACATTGCAAGTAAAAGGATTTAATGCTGACTTTGATGGCGATGCTATGGCAGTTTTCCATCCTATAACGGATGAAGCTCAATTAGAAGTAAAAACAAAAATGTTAAGATCTGAAACTGGAGAAACTGTAAATTCTGTAAACTTTGATTTATCTAAAGAGATGGTAGTAGGTTTATATATCTTAACAAAAAATATAAAAAGGACTAGTTCTCCTATTGCAGTATCAGCAAAAGATTTAGAAGAAGCTACTGATCCATATATTCCTGTTACTTATAGAGGAAAACATACTACAATGGGAAAAGCAATATTCAATAGTTGTTTCCCTACAACATTTACTTTTTATGATGATTTAGCAACAGGAAAAGCAGTTAATAGTTTGGTTCCTCAAATTTTATCAAAGTATGGTCAAGAACAAGCTATTGAAACATTTTCAAAACTAAAAGATTATGGTTTTAAATTTGCAACTATTTCATCTCCAAATTTAAATCTAAATGATATTGAACTGCCAGAATCAATATTAAAGTTAAAAGAAAAACTAAAAACAGCATCAACGGAAGAAGCGGATTTGTTGATAAAGAAGATGCATGATCTTTTGGAACAACATCTAAAAGATACAGGTTTATATGATCTAGTAAAATCTGGAGCATCAAGAGGATGGGATCAGATAGGACAAATTCTTATAGCAAAAGGTTTAATTTCAGATCCTCAAGGAAATATTTTAGAACCAATAAGCTCTTCATTCTCGGATGGTTTAACAAATAAACAATATTTTAATGCTTCTGCTGGTTCTAGAACTGGAATTATTGATAGAGTTCTTAACACTTCAGATAGCGGGTATATGTCAAGACAACTAGCTTTTATTTTAAACTCAGTAGAACTTCATAGGCAATTAGTAGATTGTAAAACTAAACGAACAATTGATTTAAGATTGACAAATGAGTTAATATCAAAATTAAATGGAAGATTTATTGTAAAAGGAAACACTCTTTATGAGTTTCATCCGCAGGATTTTAAATCTGGAGATGTTATAAATTTACGAAGCCCAATTTATTGTGAAAGTTCAAAAATTTGTCATACATGCTATGGAAAACTTTTAGAAAGACATAGATCACCATATGCTGGAATATTAGCAGCTCAAGTTATTGGTGAAGCTGGAACTCAAACTATTATGAGAACATTCCATACTGGTGGAGCTGTTAAACTAATAAAGAAAGATCTTATTGAAGATATTGTTCAAAATGATCCATTGGTTACTAGAGAAATTGTTAAAACTCATTTGAATATTTCAGATAATACTTTAATAGCTTTAAAATCATGTGTTATAACTATAGAGATGGAAGATTATCCTCTTGTTGGAGAAGATATAATTGTGGATGAAGAAGAATCTGCAGTATATGTAAAAGGTTTGGTTTGTAAAGCCGAATTTGAGGATGTTGTTTTTAATATTATTCTAGACTATCCAGTACAATTTCAAATTTATGAAATGCAAAAAATAGGAAAAGAACAAATAAAATTGACGTTTCCAGAAGGTTCAACAATTCTTGAAACCTTTTTGGAAGCAGCTATTATGAAACAACAACTTCTATATATTAAAAGATTACTTTCTGGTAGAGAAATTTATAAAGATCCGACACATCTTTTGATGAAAATGTTTAAGATCTATGGTCCTATTACAAAAGGAGATTTAGTTCACCTAGAAATTTTATTATCACAATGTTTAAGAGATGCAGCAAATATTGGAATCCCAGCTAGACTTGGTAAGAAATGGGATCCAGTAATGATAAATATTAAAGATATTGTTTTTAATACGAGTTTTATTCAAGGCTTGGGATTTGAAAATATTAATAAAGCTATTCATACTGGTTTAGTAAATGAAGAAGTTGGAGAAGAAAGTATTCTTGAAAAAATAATGACAGGAACATTGGTGGGCAAAAAACAATGATACCATTTAAGTCACTAAAACAATATACACACGTAGTAAATTCTATAAGATTTTTGCAAGATGCGGACGAACCGTTTGCTTTTATTTACTTTTCAGAAAACTCAAATTTCGTTGAAGATTTTCCAAAACTTCATTTAATAAGACAAGATTATAGAGTTGTTGTTGTTCCAACGACATCAATTCCAAGAGTTTTATTAACAGGTGACTTGAAAAAGTTATATTTAAAAATGGGGCTTATGCCATATACTATTAAACAAAAAGTTCCATCTGGAAAGAATGTAATAGTAGATCTTACTCAATTTTTAACTTCTGTTGATAATCTATATAAACCAATTCATTATAGATCAAGAGCTGGATTTTTAGTAACCAATCTTGTTAATAAATCATATTATTGGTTTCCTGATAATTATAAAAAGATATTAGTATACAGTATTGATGCTACAAAAGATCTTAAAACTTATCCAAATAGAAAGATATTTCCATTTTTACAATCAATGAAAGATAATGAATTTCCATTTGAATATATGTTGTTATGTATTTTAGGAATGGGAGATACAAAATATAGGTTGCTAATCAAAGATGGTAATTATAATTTTACAAGATTAATGTATTACTTTAGAAATCTAAAAACAGTAGACACCGATGAAGTCATTGAAGATGAAACAGATGACGCTGCTAATACTGTAATGAAATCAATAGAAAAAGAAATTGAACCGGAGACAAGAAGTAACGTAAAATCAGCTGTAAAAGATTACCTACAAAAGGATGAAGAATCAAGAGAAAAAATTGTATCTGGTGATCTTAATAAAACAGATATTCATAATATAGCAACAACTTCAATTCTTTCAAAAGTAAGTGGTAATGTTGGTAAATCAAAAAGAATGGCTCAATCAGTTCCTCAGGATAAAAAAGCACTTGCTTTAAAAGTAATTGATAAGAGATTTTCAAAAGAAATTTTGAATCCAAAACGTCTTGAAACTACATCAACTGAACCTCATATAACTGCTTTAAATCCTGGCAAAACAATAGGTGAAAAAACACCAGAGCACATCTTTGAAAAAAGACAAATAGATTTTTCAACGAATTTATCAACTGACTTAAGAAATTCATTTAAGGAATTAGAAAAAGAAGATATTCCTTTAAAAGTAAAAAGTTTTGCTATTGTTGAAAAACCACAATCAAGGGGTGAACTACTACCAACGGATACAAACTTGGTTAAACTACAATTGGTAGATAAATTTAAAAAGACACACGATATTGAAATGGAATTACCAAGGATTGATAGTAAAGGTTCGTTTAGAATTAATGGAATTAGATATATTTTAATTAACCAAATAATTCAATGCCCAATAACTTTTCCAAAACCAGGTGAATCAAGATTTGAAAGTTCATACTCAAAATTTAGAATCCATGCAAAAACTTTAAGAAAAGAAAAGTTTCTTGAAACATATTTAGTTTCATATAGATTACCATTACTTATACTATTAGCATATATGTTTGGTTTTAAAGAAACTCTTAGATCATATGGTATCAGTTATATAATAACAACTTCTAAGCCAGCTAAAACAGATTTTTCTTGTAAAATAAATGATACGGAATATATAATTTTTGGGAAAGTTGATTCTGAATTAAAAAAGCAACTTTGCCAGTCATTTATTCATGGTAAGGTAGATAAGTATAAAATTATAGCTCCTTTTGCTTCTACTGAATATTTTGAAACTTTAATAATTGGAATGACAGGAAGATTACAATCTACTTATAATATAAGTAACACCAAAAATTATATTGTAGATCCTGTTTCAAAAGAAGTTCTTACTTTAATGCAATTACCAACTGAGTTAAATAAAATAATGAAATATATGGCGGAAAAAGCAGTTCAGGGTTATGTAATAAAACGAAATGATTTAGCAAATCAAAGAATACGAAACTCAGAAATTATTATTAACTTAGCATATAAACAAATTCATGCAGCATATAACGCCTACCGACAACAGGTTTTGTCTGGTAATGAAGATGCAAAACTAGTTATTCAACCAACTACAGTAATGACCGAATTTGTTAAAACAGAATTAGTTACTCCTATGGAATATGCTAATCCAATGGAAGAAATGTCAGTAGTAACTAGATTATCTCCAACTGGTAAACAAATAGGTGGTATTGATAAAAGAGCAATGACTCATGAAGCAAGAAATATTCATCCTTCATATTTTGGAAATATTGACCCTTTAGATACTCCAGAGAGTGACAGTATAGGTTTTATTCAACAACTATCAGTTGACGCCCTTCTTCATTCAACTAGAGGTATTTTCTCATCAAAGTCGATGAATGATAATGAAGGCGCTGGAATGCTATCTACTACAGGGTGTATGGTTCCATTCATTGAAAATAATGAAGGAGCCAGAGTTATTATGATGTCTCAACATACAAAACAAATGTTACCATTGAAAAATCCTCAACCACCAGTAGTTCAATCAGGTTATGAAACCTTACTTACTAATTTGCTTTCTGATAACTTTATAAAACGATCTCCTTGTAATGGAAAGGTAACTAAAATAACTGGAGATGCTATTTATATTCTTTGTAATGATGGTAAAGTAAATACTGTTGATATAACACCTGCTCACTTAAGATCAGGTTCTGGAAAAAATACTCTTAGTGTATTTAATCCATTGGTTAAAGCTGGTTCTATTGTAAAAACTGGAATGGTTATAGCTGAAGGAGCATGTATCGCAAATGGAGCTATAGCTCTTGGAAGACCATTATTAGTTGCTTTTATGATGTATAAAGGCTATAACTTTGAAGATTCTATTGTGATAAATGACAGATTAGTAACTGAAGATAAGTTAACATCTCTTCATGGAATAGTTGAAGAAGTTGATGTTTCACCAAGTGACAGAGTTTTAGAAGTTGCAGAGATTGGAAAATATTATGAAAAGGGTGAAATTATAATAAGAAAAACAATGGGTGAAATTGAAGAAATAGTTGGATATGAAGAAGAAGAATCTACAGATATTTTTGCTGGTCAATTCGTAAAAAGAAGTCCTGGTGGAAGAATAGTAGATATAGATGTATTCTCAAATGTTTCTCTTGATAAATATCCATTATTAAAAGCATATGCAGAAAGGACAAATAAAAAATATAAAAGAACTGGAAAAGAAAATTTTAGAAAGAAAGCTGATATTATAAAAGGAGCAATGGTTAGATTTAGAATTGAACAAGAGTTGAAAGTTAAAGCTGGGGATAAACTTTGTAATAGATATGGAAATAAAGGAATTATTTCTCTAGTTGAAAAAGATGAAAATATGCCTAGAACTCCTTTTGGTGAAACTATTGATGTAATTCTTAATCCAATAGGAATTCTTAATAGAATGAATCCAGGTCAATTATATGAAATGTATTGTGGTTTAATTTCAAGAACATTAGGAAAAGCTTTACCAACATTAACTAAAAGTAAAGCAATAGCTGTTATAAAACAAGTTTATACAATTCTAGATGGATCAAAAAATAAAATTGTTAGTCAAACATTTATTTCTAATTTATCAAAAATGTCAGATTTACAATTTAAACGAGTTCTTGAACAAGTAAAAAATAGAGGATTCTTTCCAATAGTGGTTCCTCCATTTAAAGCTCCAAAATATAATGAAATAGCTAAAGCTTTAAAAACAGTAGGTTTAAAACCAGCATATCAATTATATTTACCTGAATATAGAACTAAAACAATACATGAAGTTCCTGTTGGATATATGTATATTTCAAAATTAGAACATTTAGGCGAAGCAAAAATATACGGTAGAGCATCTGGACCAGTTACAGGAAAGATTGCACAACCTACATCTGGAAAGCAACGAGAGGGTGGTCAGAGACTGGGCGAATTGGATACCTACTCGTTTATTTCATATAACTGTATCAATGTATTAGCTGAGTTTCTTGGACCATTGTCAGACGATTATATCGTTAAAGAAGAATTAAATTCAGATATTCTTCAGACAGGTCATGCTAAATATAAGGAAGCAAAGATAACTCCTGCTAAAGATTTATTAAATGCTTACTTTATTTCTTTAATGTTGGATAGGAGATAAAACAGGGTGAATACTATAATACATAATTATTTACAATATATTCAAGAAGGAGTTTTTTCTGGAGGATATTGTAAAAAACAATGCAAAGAATATAAAAATAAAATAGATTTTCAAATTTGTATCAAACTTTGCTATATAAAAATTAATCAAGAAAGATTAAAACATGAAATTTTTGATATAGAACGGCGGATTCATGCTTTAGACTGTACTCCAAAAGGAGTTGAAGCAATGAGAAAACAGGGGCAAGCATGGTGGACTATTGAAAGTTGTAATAAAGAAAAAAATGAATTGATTAATGACAAGAAAGAAGCAATTGCTAAATCTCAAGCAGAAATTAATAAATTAAAAAATGAAATTGTAGAACTTAAAAAACGAAAAAAAGGATAATTTAACCATTTTATTTTATTGATGTTAGATAGGAGATTATATGTCAGATGAATTGGCTCAAAAAATCTTAATGGCGAACTCAATTCCATTACAAGAAGAAGATTTAGATGATAGACGGGTAAAATCGAAATATGGGCTTCCAACAGAAGAAGATGCGCTGCAAGGTTATTATTTTCAAACTATAATTGGAAATATTGGTGAACCAGATTTTAAAGAGAACTACTTAACAGTTATTAATGAAATACGTCAAGAATATACTATAGAAGAACAAAGAGAATTATGTTTTGGTATTATCAAAAAAGTTGAAGAAGTCTATGACTTTTCATTTTCTAGAGAAGTTGATTTAACAAACGAAATTCAAATATTCGGGATATATGACTTTATTGAATTTATAGAATATAAGCATGAAGATTTTATTTCAGATGTTTGGAGAGGTTTAAATCCAGACCTTTCAAAATCCGATTTAGAAAAATATATAGAACAAAATGAAGATAAAATAATAAATGAAATTGAAAATCAGCTAAATTCGTATGATTTATCCGAGATGATTTCTGATTTTTTGAGAACAAATAATAAAGAAAACACAATTGAGTGGTTTACAATAAAATCGAAATTATTAACTACATTGATAAGAATAAAAATCGAAGGAGAAAAATCGAATGTCTGAAGTTATTATTAAGAAAGGAAAGATCAAAACTATACTAGATAGAACCGATTTAGTTGATGTTGCAGAAACTCCAGATGGAGTAAACTTTACCATTAAAGGTGGTTTAGTTTTATCTGTAATGGATCCTGATATGCCATCTGCTACTAAACAAGTAATCAAGAATACAGCAGATTCATTCCCAGGAAAGAAGCTAATTTTTGACTTAGCAAATTATAAAAGACCAGCAATGGTTGATGCAACTTAGTTTAAAAATAAATCACTATATATATTAATTTCTAAAGAATACAAATTGTATTTTTTTCTGATAAAAATTAAGAGGACTTAGTGTAATTTCAGAGTGTTTGGATACACAGACGACTGCTAATCGTCCTTTTGGGTTCAATTCCCATAATGGAAAAACATTACACTTTTTCACCTCTTATAAAAATTTGGCTGGACTTTAAGTACTTTCAGACAACCCTTGAAAGGTTGGTTACTTGCCATAATAGTAACTCCAAACAGTACTTCTAACACCAGCCCAATATTATTCTCCAGACTTGATGTTAGTTCAGAAAGCTCAATTGGTAGAGCATTAGCTTATGGAGCTAAATGATGTTGGTTCGATTCCAACTCTGTACACCAAAAAACCTCACATCTAACCACTGGAGATAATTTTTAGTAGACTGAGTGTGATTTCAGAAATCTTCGGATTTTTCGGTCACACTCAAATCTACTTTTATTTTGTTTTGAAATTTATAAGATAGACTTAATGTGATTTCAGCATACATTGGATGTGTAAAACGCAATCACATTTCCTTCTATCTTTAACTTAAACTCAAGTAGATAGACTTGATGTAATTTCAGAATGCAACACCAGACGCGTGCCCAAAGAATTACATCTACTCCTATCTTTCTAAAAATGAGTTATTTTTACTTTACGTCGGTCAACCTGAAAGGAGAAAAACGTGGTAGAAAAACTCGAAGTTGATTCAGGTATACTACAATTCGCGCCAAAAGGTGCATATTATGAAGAAGCCAATGAGCAATTCAAGAAAGTTTATGAAATGTGGAAAAACCTATTCAAATTTGATAGAACTATGTTTTGTTTAACCATGCTCCTTCAAGGAACCGGATTTTCAAAGGGGATGATGACACATATGTTGTTATCAAATCCTCAGAGCAAAAAAGGAACCGAATTAGTTCCTTTGGGATTGCCTTTTGATTATGAACAAAAGGTTATTTTATTCAATCTAGCAAAAGAAAGAACTCCAAGAGCATTAAAGAATCTCTTGATGTTAGCTGGTTCAGAAAAACAAAAAAGAGTTAACAATAATAGAACCAGAAAGATCATTCTTGATTTCATATTTTTAAGAGATAACAAAGATCTAGATTATCTCGCAATCAATTATAAGCAGAAATTAAGATCTTTAATCAAGCATGCTTTAGGAAAATATGATCTAAAGAAATTGCTTGATGGTGATAGAAAGACATTTGACAAATTTATTGGAAAGCGGAATGTGGATGCTTTTCCAGTTGTTTGTCACATATTTGATAAGGACGTTTCAAAGTATAAAAACTTTGGAGATTCAAGATCTCTCCATCTTATGTTTCAAAAGATTAACCAATATGGTAAGCTGAAAGAAGTAGCGAAAAAGCAAGATGTTGAAAAATTCAGAACTTTGATGAAAGGAATGCCCATGAGAACTGTCATGGGCTTCAGAAATCTATACAAAGTTCCTATTGACAAAGCAGAGCTATTTGAGAAAGCTGATATGTCTGAAAGAGAGTCAATTCAGATGGAAGCTGCCGTTAAAAA
>WSSedA2C2DRAFT_1000028_pt1 | contig 13653 bp, 26 predicted proteins | sample WetSurSA2Cattail_FD_9213 | JGI IMG/M metagenome (IMG submission 9213)
GTAACCTTTTTAGGGCCTTCATAAGCCCCTCCAGTCGAGTTACTCTTTTTTCCAATTTGACATGCCACTCTAGCATATGATTGGTTTTTCTGGTAAGGACAAGGGTACTTTCTGGCTTTTCAGCAGACCTCTTCATTTGTCCTCCAATTCAGGTTCCCAGGCTGTTTTCCAGGCTTCCGGTAAATCCTTTATGGCGGCCCCCACTGTTATATAAGGACCCATCCTCATTTCGTGCATCCCAACAGAGGCCGGACCAGAAAAGATAATCCAGAACTCCCCTGAATTCATTCGTGAAATCCTAATTCGTTCTTCTCCCTCTTCGTTCCACGGACAATCGTTCAGGATATTTTCTGGGTTAGTCCTCTCTTCCAAGACCAGATAACTCAGCTTACGCATGCGGAGAGCATTGAAGTCGTCAGCTGCCTTGTGGATGTCATCGTACAGGATAGCATAGGAACCTTCGTCACTGGTCTGCCATTCTATAGCAAATCTTCCGTCACTAAATTCAAGTAAGCGATATCCAGTCTCACACCTGTAAAAACTGTCAAGTCTCTTGGGTTCGTGTAATATCATGAACTACTCCCTTCTGTCTTGGTCCAATCACTCACAGCAACCATCCCACCACATTCCGGGCATCTCCACATTGTACAACCATAACCAGGGTTGCCGGGCGAGGGGCCCCAAATGACATTTACCACATAACCTTCGTAAGAGCAGGATTTACAGCCCATAAAATACTGTAGTGTCAACAGGTTTTGAGTTAGGCCTCTTATCTTGGCTTGTTTCTTTTTTGCCTCTTGCCTCACTATACAGTGTTCCTTGCAAGAACACATTCTCCTTTTGTAGTGAGAGCAGGTCTTGATTTCTTCTGGCTTAGTCATACTTCTCCCAATTGGTTAGCGTGTTCCAGAAAATGCTCAAACTCCTCATAAGTTCCCTCAAAAAGTTTCGCACCCTCCGGGATAACAACCATGCTTCCGTACGGTATTTTGTTCTGTTTATTGACTGTGACTCTCTTTTCATCGGGATAGATCCAGATGTCTAGATTACTCAGCAATAAATGAAATCTGTTTAGGTCCTTTATCATATTCCCGTATCCACTCCTCTCGTTCTTTTTCAAATCGACGACTGTCTTCTATCTCGTTCTGGACTTCCTCTCTATAGAAGGCGAGTGCCTCAACCCACTCAAAGCCACCAAAAAATTTCCATGATGACTCCGACGGCCAACTTGTTACTACTGCAAAGATTGGTCCTAACGAAAATAATTGAACAATTACTAGACTGGATGCTCTAGTTTTATGAATCAACTTTTCCTCTATCATTTCGCCTCCGCGTGTACATGTTTATTTATTATATATATCCCACCAATCAAAATATATATATTAGGGTACAGTAGTATAGGTACCTCCTATACTGCCTTACGTCAGTAAGGAGGGTACTATAAAGAAAGAAATATATAAAGAAAGAAAGGAAGGAGGTATGTAATAACATGGGGATACTGAATTACTCCCACAAAGAAGTCTTGGCCGATCTGAAACCTCATGTCAATGTCTTCAAATCTGCCTATCAGGCCGTTACTCTTGAGTTACAGGAACTCAGAGAAAAGGTTACTTCTTTAGAGAGAAAGCGCGCCGTGGCCCGCCTAAAGGTTCTGTACTTCGAAGCCCTAGAAAAGGGTATGCCTTTTGAAAGAATAAGGGGAAACGCTGACCACCTTCTTTATCCTCTTCGACCGGAAGACCTTGAAGTGGATGATCCAGAGATTGAGATGATCTGTGAATTGTTCAACGAGCGAGTTATTTAACTAGCCTCTTGCCTTTTCTAGCAAACTTCGGTTAGGCTAGGAGAAAAGCATGGAAGTGAAATGTTCGGGATGTGGGGGAAACTTCTCTCAATCCTCAAAGACCCGCCGCAGGGTCGTGTATAAGTGCGAAAAGTGTGGGAAGGAAATCCCTGTTCGCAAACGCCCGAAAGACCAACCCAAAGAAGACACAAAAGACTAAACCAAACGAACACAAACGCTATGTGAGTGTCATACTATTTGTATGTACAAAGACATGGAGGTGGTATGCACAGAGAGGATCTAATTCAGTTTCTGCAAGATGAGGCTGACAGGGCCTTGGTGACTCTGTTCCCACTGATTCTGGATTACCTAGAAAAGAACTATATCGTGGGAAAGAAAGTTCAGGTTCCTATTCATCTGCTCTGCCCGTCGTGGAGGACAACTTATCGAGAAAACATTATGGTAATCATTCTGAATCAAACTGTGGGCCGGTTAGAGCAGCTCGGATATACAGCGTTCAGTTATTACAACGTAGAAAACAACCCGTGCCTGGAGGTAAAATGACTTGGGGAGAGGTTTTCAAAAGATGGACAACAAGAGTCATCAACAGGACAATCTCCTGTTTTGGGTGGCTAGACGGCAACGGCAACGGTAACGGTATATGTACCATTGCTGACGGGGCCCCGGCGGCTCCAAAGCCCTACGTGATATTAGAGGAAGAGGTCGCAAGGCTGGGTGAATACGGCCAACTACTACTGGATCTAAACAAAAAGCGCAGACAGATCGGTGCGTCATTGCCTTTGTTTGCGGACACAGCTCTGGATGTGGGAGAGATCCAAATAAACATGGATATGCTATTTGACGACGCCAAAAGGGAAGCTATCAAATTGGCCGTTGTATCTCAGCAACTCAACATGGTCGAGAGGCCTGATGTAATAATCAAGGGCCAGATCAAGGACATAGACCAGAAGCTGCAGCACGTTAAGGACCCGACTATCCGGGACAACCTCGTCGAGACAGCCAACAGTAAGACCAAACAGCTCATTGAGCTGGGCAAGATAGCTGTCTACAAAGCCCGTGTGGAAACCAAGGTGACCAGGTTAGAAGCCTTCTTAGGGGAGCTACAACTGGGTGTCATGCGAGCCGGGTTAGAGGAAAGTCCGGAATATAAGGAAGAGATTGCCCAGTCCGTAAAATCCATTCGGTCAAGTTTTGAGACTGTGGACGCTTATAAGTCGGAGGTTAGACTGTTGGAAGAAAGTGCTGACAAGAAATCCGAAGAAGTCCCATATTACATTCGTTATAAAGAGATGTGGGACGATAATGGAGCAGCCCAATCGGACCCCCCACGGCCCGCCCCCGAAATGAAGGCGAACGGGAGAGCGGGAGAGTCACAGCCTATGGGCGTGGACCTATTGACGCAGATGTACAGCAGAAGTGGTACCCCGTTGAGGCCCCAAGAGACGCAGGGATCCCCCAACGAAGGTCTATGCGGCGAAGATGAGACAACCAACAGCGAGATCCGGGTCTCTTGTCCTATGTGCAATGCTGTCATACAATTTGATTCGGAGAAAGTAGAAGCTAACTCGGTGCTGACTATTCTGTGTGAGTGCAAGAACCTACTCCGGTTAGACTGGAAGGACCACAGAGTCAAGGTTGATCCGTTGGTATGTCCGCACTGCCAGATGCCGGGACCTTTTTCAGAGGTTACTATATCCTACAGCGATAAGGCGAGAAGATTCCGCTGTGGTAGCTGCAGTAAGTACTTTAAGGATACAGATAACCTTCAGGAACAACCCGTCGGTGATAGGCTTTATACTCTCAATAAGACTTTAAGCTCACATATTAGGCGAATGGAAGAGATCGTCGACAAGAATGCAAAAGAGAGTAGCAAGCACATTATCCTCCAGAAAGCCGCGGCCGTTAAAACTCTTAGACGGCCACCAAGGAGTTTTTAATGATTTATTTTCTGAAGAAGCTGTTGGTTCGGATATTTGGTTGGCTTCATGTGGCCGGGGACGATCTGGTTACTTCAAGCCCTGACTCAATCAAGTCCACTTACATGATGGCTATCAAGCAAGCAGGTGAAGACTACAAAGAGATGCAGAGCGGTCTGGCTATGATGATGCAGCAGCAGCAAAGAATCAAGATAATGGTGGAGGGTCTTGACCGGGCTGAAACCGAAACTGGTGCCAAACTGCGGGGGGCCATCGAAATGGCTGACGCAGACCCCGACAACCCAATACATAAGGTAGCGGGCTCAAAGTATTTGGTCAGGCTCGATGAGGTAAAGAAGAAGAAAGAACAGCAAGTAAAAGACCTCGAAAACCTGGCACACATGATCGACGACTACAAGGTTAAGTTAGGGGCCATGCGGCTCCAGATAGACGATCTTAAGAGGGAGCAAGCCGAGATGACCGTCGAGTTCATCGCAGCGCAAAACACTCTTCGATTAGAGGAGAAACTGCAGGGCATTTCAACCACGAACGCTGTTGACGAATCCATTATCGCCATAAGAGAGAAAGTGGAAAACATGAAGGCGCAGGTACAGGTCGTCTCAGAGATGCGTGGCACTGCCCAGAAGGATGATGTCTATGCAGAAATAGGCGCTGAGAAGCAGGCGGCTGCCAGGTTCGATGAACTCCTTAAGGCACGACAAGAAAAAGCTCTCGAACCACAAATTAAGGAGAGAGACCTTGGATAAGGGAAATGGACAGAAAACCGCTAAAGAAAAAGATCTACGGTTCTATACCCCATTTGCCGGATTCACGATTGGGCCCAAGCGACAAACAAGCGAACCCCGGACACGTGAGGATAGCGACCAAACTGAGGAGGGACCGCCACGACTTAGTAATAGTAAGCGAGAAGCTTGATGGCTCCAACGTTGGAGTTGCTAAATTGTGGGACGGCTCATTGGTCCCTTTGACTCGCTCTGGTTACGAAGCCACTAGTTCCCCTTACAGACAGCACCAGTATTGGGCAGTATGGGTTTGGGAGCAATCCGAGAGGTTTGACTCCCTCTTAACCCCGGGTGAGTGGTGTGTGGGTGAGTGGTGCATTCAAGCCCATAGCACTAGGTACGTCTTTGAGAAGGAACCCTTCTTTCTTTTTGACATTTTCAGGAAAGAGAAAAGAATCATCTATTCTGAATTATGTGTTAGGAACGAGGCTGTGTCTGTTCCTTTTGAAGTTCCCCGAGCTTACAGTTTGGCGGACGGCGGGCCAGTATCCCTAGAACTAGCCTTAAAGTGGCTCGGAGAAGAACCTTACGGAGTCCATGGTGCTGTTGATCTCATTGAGGGGTTCGTATGGCGCATTGAACGTAAAGGGGAAGTAGACTTTCTCACTAAATACGTACGTCCAGACAAAGTCGACGGACTATATTTGCCTGAGACTTCGGTTTCAGTAAACGATAGGCCTATCTATAATTACTGGATGGACGAATCAGAGTGCATCAAGCATCTGAAGAATGAGGAGTTACTCAATGAGCGACCAAGACGACCGGGCATCCAAGACTCTCTTGGATATGCTGGCGGGAAAAAGTGTATTAGAAGAAGATAAACGATTCGCACTAGACCGGGCTTTGATCTGGTATTTGCGATTAACAGAACAAAAGGTGAACCAATAACAAACATATGTATGCAGCAATAATGTCCGAACTAGATGTTTCCCTGGCAGACGTCCGGGATGAGATAAACAGAATGGGCTTCCAGGTAGTCGGATCCGAACTGGAAGACCGCGATGACATTCCTGGGAACGTAATGCTGTGGATGATGTTCGGCTTCAATAGACTCGAACGCAACCCTAGCCTGCCCACAAAGTATGTTAGGGTTGCTTCCATAACCCATTCAGGAAGACAAACGTTCTTCCGGATTATTAACTCCCCATGGTGGTCCACGCTTTACTACCCTGCAGTAATGTGGATATATGTAACATGGGAGAGGATGAAACGAAGATGTAATAAATAGGGGGTTAACTTGTCAATTGATTTTTCCGAGATAGCCAAACGCGATGTGGCAAAAAGTGGTTACCACACTAAGCGTAGTCTTGGGGCAATGATTGTGTTGGCTGAGCAAACTAAGGGTATTATAGAACGGCAGGTTTTACTCAATCTGTTTAACTATCTTAAGATCAGTGTCTCCGGCCAACAAAGAGCTTTCAGCATACTAGACATTGCTTTCACCACAGAAGACCCGGACACCTTTTATATTCCTATTGGCCAATCTATTTGGAATACTCAGGGTCTGTGCAATACATTGTACACTACAACCAAATCTGGGATTATCCTCAAGGAGCAAATCGTTCCCCTGTTTATCAGAACCGGCCAGGTTGGACAGCTGGATTTAGAGGATAGTCATAAAAAACTTGTTTTCCTTTATGACGCGCTCAAGAAAAGCCACGCAGCACTGGAGAAAAAGTTTGAGGAGATGTACCACAAGTGGGCAGATTCCGCCGATGACAATGAGCGTCTCTTAACAAAAACAAGGGATCTTAGTGACAGGCTCACACGCGCTCAAATAGAAGCAAGTAAGTTCCAGAAGTCGTTCACTGAAATCATTCAGGGGATGCTGGCCAATGACGAAGAGGACGAAGGTCCCACAGGGGCCACAGTTTAACAAAGGAGATAACAGGCTATGTATGTAGGATTAGTAGTTGAACTACCAAAAACCCCACTCATGCGGTTTGCCCAGGACATAGCCTGTGTAATAAACTGGAGTGGATATCAGTGCTATGTAGTTGGTGGCTTTGTCCGGGAGCTAGTTATGAAAGAACTGGACATTCGCCACCTTAAACCAAATGACCTTGACGAAATGACCACTATGCCCGTTGGGTTACTCAAGAGATTGGATTTACCTGACTGTGTAATAGTTCCAACCGGTGAACAATACGGAACTATGACGTTTGTTCGGGGTGACTTGAAAGTAGAAGTTACCACTTGTCGAGAAGACTTTGGAGATCAGGACGCAGGTGATAATCGTAAGGATGTGACTCCTACTTTTGTCACTGTTAATACCAAAGGTCCCCGCATGGATGTAGCCCGCCGCGATCTCACTATCAATGGTTTGTATATGTGTCCCTTCAGGGGCGTAGTATGGGATCTCGTGGGCGGGATCCAGGACTTGTTGGATGAAAGAATAGATTTCATAGGTGAATCTGTTGATAGAGTTAGGGAAGATGCCTTGAGGCTTTTTAGGGCCGTCATGTTTGCGGCACGCTTTGGATTCAAAGTTACCCCCGAACTCTTTGATGTTGCAGAAGACGCTGTTGTCCAGGCCAGGCTAGAACATCTCTCTGCTGAGAGGGTTCGGGATACTTTCCTTAAAACTCTCACTGTTGAAAACGGCAACATGGCGGCCTGGGCTATGACTATGTATCAAGAACTTGGACTGCTTGATATGTGGTTTCCTGAAATGGTACCTATGGTAGACCACGAGCAGAATGTTTTTCACAGCCATGACGTATGGGGGCACAGCTTATTGGCTGTTGAAGCTTCTAAGCCTAACTTAGTTGCTCGTCTCTTCGCTTTAGGGCATGACATTGGTAAGCCTGAGAGTGCCGAGTTTAAACATGAGGACTATGGCTACTCATTCCACGCGCATCCGGCTGTCTCAGCCAGGATAATGCGGGGCCTAACCAAGCGCCTTAAGTTTGGTCATCGAGAGCCGGTTCACTTGGATCTGTTGCACCATTTGATAGAGCACCACATGGATGCTTTTGTCAAAGGCAAGATGTCAAAGATGGCCAAACGAATAGGTCTTCAAGACTTTGCTGAGGAATACGGTGCTAAGACCATACTGGATTTAGCTTGGGAAGTAGGACGATCTGATTGGTTTGGGCGTGTTCCTAATATGGACGTAAAGGATATCAGGTCTGCCGATGTGAGACTTAAAGCAGCTTATGATCGCGTGGCTGAATATATTGAAGGGATGAAGAATCCAGTATTTTCTACACGTGACTTAGCTATAACCGGACACGATGTAATGAGGGTCACTGGCATAGAGCCCGGCCCGCAGGTAGGCCAAGTAATCAGGCAGCTATTCATCCATGTACAGAATGGACTGCTCCCTAACGAAAAAGAGGCATTAGAAGCAGCGATGCTCGACATGCCTTCTTTCGAAGGAGATGAATAATGAGGATTGCAATAAGCTTCATTGTTGCCTTTATAGCCCTCTGGGCTCTGGGAATCGGCTCAGCTTGGGTAGTCTCCCTCGTAGCTACTTCAAGCCTTTTAGGTGCTGGAGCAGTCATGTGGGTGGGCACAGTCATCTGCATTGCAGCCTTTTGGGCTGCCGTAGAGATTCTTGAAGAGATAGATTAAGTCATGTGGGTGGGCCTTCGGGCCCGCCTGCACCATCATTATTTTAGAGCCTATGGTAAGAGCCCTCTTACCCTCTAGGCTATAAATTTAGAGTACAAATAGGGTTAATGATATGATTAACCTAATGTCAAAGATCGGAGGCATACTTATGGCGCTGGAAATCCGCATGGTTGACCACAACGGGGCGTTGGTGCGCACCCTGGAAGATGTTGCTGTTCCCGCACTACCAGTCAAAATGGCCCCCGGAACAATGATGTTAGCTGACTACTGTTTCGGAAACGGTGGACCTTGGGTAAAACCAGAAAGACTCATAGAAGCAACAGATGTTGCTGCTGTGGTGTATAACCGCCGGGGAAAGATAGAAGACATAGTGGTCGGGGAGCGTCGGCCCAGCGGCGAAGAACAAAAGAGACAAGCTTTACGCAGCCTCTGTGATTGTTTACTCACCAAATACCCTGGGGAGTCAGGCAAAGAGGTGTTTCTCTTTTACCTCTCCGCTCGGGTCAAGGAGAGACTGAGTAAAGTATTGAGGTAACTAACTTCCACCATGAAAGGAGGCACTCAAATGGCAAAATCCAAAAAGGTCACAATCATCCGGCCCAGAAACTGGGTGGTCTCCTTGATGGTGGAAAATACCAGAAACACAGCATTCAAGGACAGAAAGAAAGAAGCAAATAAGAAGAGATGTAGGGGGGCTGTTAATGAACGAGAAATACGTATACACGGGACCCAATAACAAAAAATGTCCCATATGTAAAAAAAGATTTGAGACTGGTCCCCCGGTCATGATTCTTTCGCTCGGCGATAAACTCCAGCATAGGTGGTGCGTGTCGTGCTTTAACGCAACACAAACGGCTTGGTTGGCTGCCGGATCAGAAAGAAGGATAGAACAGGAATTCCTTCCCCACTTAACCAGCATAGTAAAAGACTTTATTCCCGACGACTACAGGGTTGTGGGGTGCTGGTTTGCTACTGTGCCCAAACAAGGTTTAACCTTAGTCATGGAGGTAAGAGATGCTTACAGCTAGTGGCGGTATGATGGTATGTCCGAGATGTCATGGTTCGACGTGGGACCCTGATGGCGGAGACTGCCGAGTATGTGGAGCTACCGGAGCTCTAACGACTAAGGGCGAATGGGTTGATTACGACGAGGCTAGTAGGTTCATCCGACGGATGGACGAAAACAGATCAAGGAGACTTTAATTAATGTCTAATTTCCGAGAAAAACTTGACGAACTTAATGATCAAGTAGCAGAATTTGATAATCTGCAGGGCAAAACCGAGAGTCTAGAAGCGGAACTCGATGACACCAAGACAGCGCGAGACAAAGCTTTGGACGCTGTACACGATATCATTCATGAGCTCAACGACATGCTTCCTGCTCGGCCTGAAGAGGCCCCACCACAAACATCACCATCACCGTTCCAAGCAAGAAACTGGTAACACAGGGGGCGGCCTTCGGGCCGCCTTTTTTATTGGTAAATAACATGACCATAGAACAATGGCGCGTGCAGGCTATTGCTGTTATTGGTAAACCTATTCCACTTAAACAAAAGGAACAGGTTAAAATTAATGCAGCTATTAATGCCATACGCAAATCATTTGGCCCTAAGAGGGCCGCAGGGGCAAGCACTTGTATCGAGGTGCTTAATACCTTGGTGGCGATAGCTCAGGAGCGTGGTGGTCTAGAGCACGGAGTTGAAGGTTTAACACAGTATACAATAGCGCGGCGCACATCAAAGCCGTGGTGTGAAACGACTGTGGGTCGATACACAAGAGAAATGGAAAAGCTTGGTTTATTGCGAATTGAAAGAAAATACACTAAAGATCAATTCGGCCGCAGCAAGAGAAAGCGCAACCATTACCATTTCACATTTTTGGAGAGCCGTTTGGCTCGCCCTGGTGGGGGATCCATAAAGCACCCCATCACAACATCAACATACCTTAGTAAGGGGAATTAATGGCGGATATTGACACTGCTTCGCAGAAAAGATCTGGGAGGTGGATGGGTGTTCAGACGCTTGAACTTTTCAGACGAGAGATTGGTGACTTGTTTAATCCGATTATCAATGAGATCAAAGAAGACAAGGCAGACTCAAAGGGTAAGATAGAGGACAAGGCCTGGGAAATGCTGGGTACCAAGGTTCACAAGGCCTGGCTACGTAAGAAGGAACTAGAGGCCGAACTGGCGGAAGTCGAAGAAGTATTACGCAAGTACAATGGTGGTGCTTGTGGGTACAGTGGAAACCATTATGGTAACAGCTACGAGAACTACAGCTACGGGAGCAAAAGAAACCGAACTGACATAGAGGACAAGATTTGGGCAGCTGAACAGCTGATGTTCCCTGAGTTAGACGAACTTGAGGAGATGAAGAAGTCTGCTGTTAAGGAAGTAACCTTCTGTGAAGCCCCCAGCGAGGTTAAGACTTTGTTGAAGTCAATAGAGGCTGACCTTGCCAGATTAACAAAGAGGTATAAAACAAAGAGGTTCTAAGAATGCAGGTCATAAAGCACCCAGACAGAACAGGCAAGACGATAGCGGCCCTGACACTACTAACAGACCACACCTATCGTACCTCCGTCAACGGTGGAGACACCATTAAAGTAAGTCTTGGCCCGAGTGCAGTTGAGGAATTCCAGACGGAGGAAGAGTTTCTTGTCTGGGCGCTTTTTCAAATAGGGGCAGCGGCCAGCCGCGAGCTTGACTGGTTCAAGAAAAAATATCCAGCAGCCTATGAGCTAGCCCTAGTCAAATCAATAGGGACGACGGGAGAATAGATGCCATCTAGCTTAATTGTAAAATGTGTTCCCATTAAAGCAGTTAGGGAACACCCAAACGCAGACTTGCTTACTATTATTGAAATCATGGGTTGGCAAGTGGTAACTGCAAAAGAAACAGATCCACAGGTAGGAGAATTAAGGGTATTTATTCCTCCCGATGCTGTGCTCACAGATGAATTGGCCGAGGAATTGGACATTGTTAAGTACCTACGCAAGGGTAATCGTGTCGGTCAGGTTCGGCTGCGCGGTGAGATGTCCTTTGGAATAGCTGCGACAAACAAGTGGGGCTTCGAAGTAGGGGAAGAAGTATCAGAGCGGTTGGGCATTACCAAGTATGAGCCGCCGCTTATTTTGGGCGCGGGGGATCAAGCCCCCGACCATCCGCTAGTTCCTAACTACTCACGTATGGAAAACTGGAGAAACTACCCAGACTTATTCCGAGAGTGGGACAACGTGGTTATCACTGAGAAGATACATGGCACTAACTCTAAAGTTGCTTGTATTTGGGCAGAGGCGGAACACGAGGGGTGCCTCAGCGGGCATCAGTATATCATAGGTTCGCACAACACAAATCGAAAATTCTCAGATGATCCCAGAAAACAGAGCGTTTATGAGTACCCACTCAAAACTTTGGCCGAGCCTCTTTCTCGGATCTTAGCGTCACGGAATGCTAGGGTTGTGGTGGCCTACGGGGAGATCTTTGGAAAAGTCCAGGACCTAAAATACGGCCGCAACAACGAGTTGTCCTACCGTCTGTTTGATATCTACATAGACGGGGAGTTCCTAAGTTGGAAGCAGCTAGAAGAGTTGTCTGACCTGTATAAACTGGAACTAGTCCCGTTACTTTACAGCGGTAAGTTCAGTGTTGACTTGATGAAAGAGTTGGCCAACCAGTCCACAGTTCTTATGGACCACAATGCTCACATGAGCGAAGGGGTGGTTATCCGTCCTTACTACGAAAGACGTGACCCAACCTTCGGTAGGGTTATATTGAAATACAAATCAGATGCTTACGAAGACCGCTTTGCCCGGGGCAAAGGGACTGAGTTCGCATAAAGGAGTAGACATGGCAACAATCGCAGAGTGGATAGGCGGACTTTTTGCGGGTACCTTTGGCTTGGCCTATGTAGCTCTAATCATTTTTTTGATGGCATCATTTTTTGTGGGGCTTTTTGCGGCCTTTGCGGCGGCTTGGTGGATGGGGATTATCTGTCTCGTTCTTCCCCCGCTGGCTACTCTCAACGGGATCGTTTACATAGGTACATGGGGCGCTGTTAACCTGGCTGCAAAGGTTGTGGCTCTTATTGTAGGAGCTAAGGTCGCACTTTGGGTGACTGCTGATATGGTGGTCTAATGCCGATTTACGAGTACTCATGCGATAAATGTGGTGAGGTGTTCGAGCGGTGGTCCAAACACGTAAGGGATATGGAATGGACTGAGCTTTGTCCCCACGACGGAGGGACCGGACACCGTATTCTTTCTCAATTTGCATTTGCCCTGGGAGAAAACGGGGCAGTAGGGTGGGCTAAAGATGGTTACGATACCAAAGGTGAATCTAAGAAACCTGTTAGTAATGGTGACAGCTAGTGCGTTGCTCTTGGGTTGTGCCGGGAATAATACACCTGCCACCAAAAAGCCTCGCAGTAACACTACGAACGGAATCCGTTTAACAGATATTGTTCGGATGGACGAGGAAGCCAGCGCACAGGTTGCGTCGGCCATAAAGCAGAACATATTCTATTTTGAGCAGGACGGTATGTGTTTTGCTGCTCTCGCTTCCTTGGGCTCAAAGGCGTATCCTGTGATATCCATCACCCATATACCGTGCGAGAAACTAAAGGAGCTAAAATGAAATATTTAGCGATAATGGTAGGCTTAGCTCTTTGTCTCTCGGCCTGCAGCGGCCCTAGGGTAGCATCAAACACGGAAAACCTTAATGTGGTTGTTGTGCCCTTCAATAGCAAAGACATGGCTCAGGCCATTGAGGCAGTCAAAGAAAACATGGTATTTTTCAAGGTGAAGAGCAAATGCTTTGGATGTGTTTTTGTTCACCCTAATGAAAGAGCCATACCCATTCTCGTGGAGGTATCATGCGATGGTCTAGAATAATAGCCTTATGGGCAGCAACAGTTCTTGTGGCCTTTTTGTTGTCAAGCTGTGAGCCTGTAGAAACAATCGGCATCATGCAACTCAGAGCAATCAAACACAACCATGACAACATGAAGCAGGCTGTTGGGGCTATAAAGGACAATACCGTTTACTACGAGCTAGACGGAAGATGCTTTGCGGCCTTCTTTTATGGGGCCGGTGGTAGTACCGGGGTTGCTGTAACTCAGATTACCCCTTGTCCTAACAAATGACGTTAATCATAGCTCTGTGAGTAAAGGAGTAGAAAATGGATTATAGGGAAATGATGGGGCGGCTGATCGGAGAAGGGAAGTGGGATGATATCAGCGCCCTCTTTGTTGAGCAAAGTAAGCTGCCAGACCCTAGCAGTTTAGTCAATGTCATCGCAGCTTATATAAAGGCGGGCGTGGAGGCTGGTTACGACCATAACACACTGCAATCAAAACTTTCTGCAGAAGCCGTAGACGTCTTACGAATCATCACAGAATATTTGGCCAAGTCTCTGTTCGCTAAGAGGTTGACCGAGGCTCTGTTTGGCGGCAAGGCGGCACATGAAGCGACTCCTGAAGTATGTCAACAGTGCACCAAACCGGATTGTGAGACTCGGCTTGCTGAGTTTGTGTCCGAAAAAGTGAGCGAAAGG
>WSSedA2C2DRAFT_1000032_pt1 | contig 13144 bp, 13 predicted proteins | sample WetSurSA2Cattail_FD_9213 | JGI IMG/M metagenome (IMG submission 9213)
CATCAATATGGCTCTGGGAATAATCAACCAATTGGGTGTAGGACCATCAGATGGACTGGTAGTTGCTGATTATACAACGTTGTGGTCCGCACTTCTCTCCTCAGGTCCAACGTTGAGCTTGGTTAAGACTTACGTATATTTGAAGGTTCGGTTGGTTTTTGATCCACCAACTACCTCGTATCTGATTGAGGCAAAAGAACGACAATTTAAGGAACTCGAATATCGGATAAGCATAAACCGAGAACAAACATCGTGGGTCGCGCCAACTCCACGCGCTGTATGAAGCGAGAATACTTGTGGATGATCTAACTATTGTCGCCATACCAAGTGATAATTCGTATGCGTACAAAGTTTCAAGCGAGAAAGTTCCGCACCTTACGATTCTATATCTTGGCGCGTCGAATGATACTAATCAAATAATAGAATATGTCAAACATGTGGTAGACACATCGCTGCAAAGGTTTTGGCTTCAAGTCGATCATCGTGGTTTACTCGGTGACAAAGACGCTGATGTTTTATTTTTTAATAAAGAATCGGCAAAACTAATAACGGACTCTCGTTATTACATGCTTACCAACGATGCTGTTAAACAAGCATTCGATAGCATCGATCAATATCCGGAATGGACGCCTCATCTAACGCTAGGGTATCCGCAAAGTCCAGCCAAAACCACAGTCGATCCCAAGGACGACGAGACTTGGGTATTATTTGACAAAATTGGTATTTGGTATGGCGATTACGAGGGCCTGGTAATAGATCTTAAACCTATATCCGTAGAGGCGGTGCAAGATTCAATGTCTAACGTCGAAAAAATTCTGCGTCATTACGGCAAAATGGGCATGAGGTGGGGTGTTCGAAACAAAACCGGAGTTCCCGCGTCTGAGCATCATTCAACCGATGCTAAGAACGCTACAGCCACAAGAGCTAAGTCCAAAACAACGGGAATTAAGTCGCTCAGCAACAAGGAGATTCAAGATTATCTGCTTAGGCTGAATCTCGAAAAGCAATTCCATCAGACTACACCAAGTGGTCAAGCCGCCAAGTTCATGAAAGAACTTCTTCTTGGTGTTGGAAAGCAACAAGCGTCGTCTCTAATCTCAGGAAGTGCTTCTGCCGCTTCCGGACAACTAACAGGTAAACTAAAGAAACATAAGTAAGGAGGTTTGCGATGGCGCTTTCGAACACAGCAACTCCAAAGTATTACGGAGAGTTTCGCGATAAAGTTCTCAAGGGAATTATACCTGTTAACCGTGAGATCTCTTTGGAGATGAATCGTATCGATTCGCTTATCGCAAATCGCTCGATCTACTACGACGAAGAAGCGGTCGAGGGGTTCATTAGGTACTGCGAGAAAGAACTAACGCTTACTGATGGCACCGATCTCCATCTGCTTTCTACATTTAAACTTTGGGCCGAGGCAATCTTCGGTTGGTGGCACTTTGTTGAACGCAGTGTCTACGAACCATTCGAGGATAACCATGGTGGACGATTCGTAACGAAGCGAATCAAGACAAGACTTACCAAGAAACAGTATTTGATCGTCGCCCGAGGCGCGGCTAAGTCGATGTACGCTTCTTGTCTGCAAAGTTACTTTCTTAATGTAGACACATCGACTACGCATCAGATAACTACTGCGCCGACAATGAAACAGGCCGACGAAGTGATGTCTCCTTTTAGGACGGCGATCACTCGTACTCGCGGACCGTTGTTTAAGTTCCTTACCGAAGGCTCGCTGCAGAACACGACTGGTTCGCGGGCTCTTAGAGTTAAACTTGCGTCGACCAAAAAAGGTATTGAGAACTTCTTGACTGGATCGATGCTCGAAGTTCGCCCAATGGCAATCAATAAGCTTCAAGGCCTTCGTCCGAAGGTCTCGACTATTGACGAATGGTTGTCTGGCGATCTCCGAGAGGATGTCGTCGGAGCCGTTGAGCAAGGCGCATCGAAGTTAGACGACTACTTGATTCTCGCCATTAGTTCCGAGGGAACAGTTCGGAACGGCTCTGGCGATACAATCAAAATGGAACTTGCTGAGATACTTAAAGGCGATTACCTTGCGCCACACGTCTCGATCTGGCACTATAAACTAGACGATTTGATGGAAGTTAACGATCCATCGATGTGGCCAAAGGCGAATCCAAACATTGGAAAGACTGTCTCCTACGAGACTTATCAACTTGACGTCGAGAGGGCTGAGAAAGCGCCCGCGACTCGTAATGATATTTTGGCTAAACGGTTCGGCATCCCCATGGAGGGATACACCTATTTCTTCACCTATGAGGAAACGCGTCCTCACCGAAGAAGAGAGTACTGGCAAGCGCCATGTAGTCTGGGTGCCGACCTATCGCAAGGAGATGACTTCTGTGCGTTCACATTCCTATTCCCGCTAGCGCGCGGGGGTTTTGGGGTCAAGACTCGGAGTTACATAACTTCGTTGACTTTGATGAAACTTCCAGGAGCCATGAGGGCTAAGTATGATGAGTTTACGTCAGAAGGAAGTCTGCATGTCTTAGACGGAACAATTCTCGATATGGACGAGGTCTATGAAGATCTTGACCGTCATATTATCGAGAAGCAGTACGATGTTCGTTCGTTTGGTTACGACCCATATAATGCAAAAGAGTTCGTGGCTAGATGGATTGTTGAAAATGGCGAGTATGGAGTCGAGAAAGTAAGACAGGGCGCTAAGACTGAATCGGTTCCTCTCGGTGAATTGAAGAAACTTAGTGAGCAACGTCTTTTGTTCTTCGACGAGGCTCTCATGGCTTTTGCTATGGGTAATGCTATTACTCTGGAAGACACGAACGGGAACCGGAAGCTCTACAAGAAACGATATGCCGAAAAGATCGACAACGTGTCGGCAATGCTAGATGCTTTTGTGGTCTACAAGCTGTACAAGGAGGCTTTTGAATGACCAACAACCAGGTAGTTGAACAGGCAGTAATTGTTACCCAGGATGCCATTAAGTCTGGACAGGCTGTCACGCAGATTGCTTTGTTCGAGAGTGATGGTTCGCCAGTATCCACGCTATTGGCGGAAGTTCCTGATGGTGGGGATATTCTTCTAACAGGCTTCACAACTGGTTCAGCAGCTGCACTCGCAGCTACCGACACGGTGAATGAGGCGTTTGCCAAACTTCAGGCACGAACCCTTTCCGCGCCCGCGATTGGTTCGAACGTATTGCTCACTGGGTATTCGATCGGGTCTGGAAAGGTAGCTATTGCCGCAACGGACTCGGTAAACGCAGCTATCGCAAAGATCGAGTCTCGACTCGTACTGCTCGAAGGAGCTTAATAAAAGTCACGTCGCTTTATATTTACGAAAGGGGGTGACTTATGGTAAGGTTTGACATCAAAGCTCGTTTAAAACATGCCTGGAACGCCTTCGTAAATCGTGACGACGTGATTGATTTCAAGTCGTACGAAGGCGGCGTGAGTTACAGTTCTAGGTCCGACCGAGTTCGGCTAACATATTCCAACGAACGCTCAATTATTGCGTCGATTCTAACTCGGTTGAGCATTGACGTGTCCACTCTTGATTTCAAACACGTACGCCTCGACAGTAAGAATCGATATTTGGAAGATGTGAATTCGGGTCTAAACAATTGTCTCACCGTCGAGGCAAATATAGATCAATCGCCTAGGCATTTCAAACAAGACATTGTCCTCTCGCTTCTGGACAAGGGGACTGTGGCGATTGTTCCTGTAGACACTACGTTTAATCCAACGATTTCTGGCGCATTCGACATCAAAACCATGCGTGTCGGAGAGATAGTCAACTGGTATTCAGAGCATGTTAGGGTTCGTCTCTACAATCAGGCTAAGGGTGTTCAAGAAGACATAACACTGCCAAAGAGTATAGTTGCTGTCGTCGAGAATCCGCTTTACTCGGTGATGAATGAGAGAAACTCAACTCTGCAGCGTCTTATCAGAAAATTGAATCTTCTGGATGCTGTAGACGAACAATCTGGATCAGGGAAACTGGACCTAATCATTCAGTTGCCTTACACCATCCGATCGGAAGCTAGGCGCACACAAGCTGAGCAACGTCGGCAGGACATCGAGTTCCAACTACAAGGTAGTAAGTACGGTATCGCGTATACCGATGGTACAGAGAAGATTACACAACTTAATAGACCTGCCGAGAACAATCTTCTTGGACAGATTGAGTACCTAACCAAGATGCTGTACTCGCAGTTGGGTTTGACCGACGAAGTGATGAATGGTACGGCGGATCCAGCGGTAATGGTAAATTACTATAACCGGACGATCGAGCCTATTGCGACCGCCATTCTCGAAGCAATGCGTAGGTCTTTCCTGACAAAGACTGCTAGATCGCAACGCCAGTGGATCATGGCGTTCAGAGACCCATTCAAGCAGGTTCCTATCTCTGAACTCGCCGAGATTGCCGACAAGTTGGCTCGGAATGAGATTGTCTCGAGCAATGAAGTGCGTCAGGGTATTGGTCTTGCCCCATCTAGGGATCCAAATGCTGACAAACTCCGAAATAGCAACATGCCACAACAAGCGGATACCAAATCAAAAGACCCTACTCTCGACATGAAGAAGTTTATGCCAAAAACCAATCCAGAACTAGGAAACCGTCAAAATGGAACATGATTTTGCGGGGTATGCAACNGCNGCTAACGTACGTTGCTCCGATGGTCGAACCATTACGACAGACGCATTCAAACATCAGGACGGNGCNACAGTTCCGCTTGTTTGGCGGCACGANGACTCTGGTCCTAAGAATGTCCTCGGTCACGCGATTCTCGAGAATCGTCCAGATGGCGTTTATGCGAGAGGATTCTTCAACTCCACCGCAAACGGCCAGGCNTCNAAGGAACTTGTTCTTCACGGGGACATCAAGGCGATGTCGATTCGTGCTGGACAGCTTNTCGAGAAGGCCGGGCAGGTTNTTCACGGCATGATCTGTGAGGTCAGTCTGGTTCTGAAGGGTGCAAACCCCAAGGCCCTGATTGATTACATTCGTGTCGCACACGCTGANGGAAGTGTTGACGTTCTCGATGATGAGGCGATCATCACGACTGNTCTCGAGTTTGAGCATGCCGACAATTCGACTTCTGGTCCAACGGCTCAGGATGTCTACGACAGTCTTACCGAAGAACAGAAGCAACTGGTCGGCTACATGGTTGCTACTGCGCTTGAGTCGGGTTCGGGTACTGCGTCTCAGGAAGATCCTGAATCTTCTAAGGGCGAAAACACCAAGGAAGACGAAACCGGCACCGATCTAACTCACGAAGAAGGAGACGACGCATCAATGCCTCGAAACGTATTTGACCAGACCAAGAACAACGAACCCGGCAAGCCGCTTGGTCATGTCCTCACCCATGATGATGTCCGGGGTATTGTCGCCGATGCTATGGAGTGCGGCTCCATGCGGGCCGCGGTTAAGACCTACGCGATCAAGCATGGGATCGAGAACATCTCTGTTCTGTTCCCGGATGCCACTAACCTCACCAGTACTCCCGAGTACAACAAGCGTAGGACTGAGTGGGTCGCTGGGGTTCTGAACAGCTGTGGCCACACTCCATTCTCTCGGGTGAAGAGTGTTGTCGCCGACATCACCTACGAAGAAGCTCGTGCGCGAGGCTACATCAAGGGGAACCTCAAGAAGGCCGAGTGGTTCTCGGTTGCTAAGCGGGTTACCACTCCGACTACTGTGTATAAGAAGCAGCAGTTGGACCGCGACGACATCATCGACATCACGGACTTCGATGTCGTGGCCTGGATCCGGGCAGAAATGCGCCTCATGCTCGAGGAAGAGCTTGCTTGCGCAGCTCTCATTGGGGACGGCCGCGATCCCGGAGACGCAGACAAGATCAAGGACCCGATTGGCGCTACTGAAGGGGCTGGGATTCGTTCAATCGCGAATGACCACGAACTTTATGTCACCACGGTTCAGGTCAATCTGCTGGACACGTCTTCTTCGTACCAAGAAGTTATTGACGCTGTCCTCCGGGCGCGGGTCCACTACAAGGGGACCGGAACGCCAACCTTCTACACCACCGAAACCGCAATTACCGAGATGCTTCTTCTGAAGGATACTCTTGGTCGTCGGTTCTATTCCAGTGTGGCGGAACTCGCTGCGACTCTTCGGGTTGCCGACATCGTTGCGGTTGAACCGATGGATCGCGATCCCACGCTGATCGGTATTATCGTCAACATGGCCGACTACAACTTCGGCGCAGACCGTGGCGGCCAGCTGTCGATGTTCGACGATTTCGACATCGACTACAACCTGTACAAGTACCTCATGGAAACCCGTGTTTCGGGTGCTCTGACTAAGATCATGTCGGCCATTGTCTTGCGCAAGCGGACCAGTGGTGCCGATGCCCTGCTGACCCCGACCGAGCCAACTTTCGTGGCGTCGACCGGTGTTGTTACCATTCCGTCGGTTACTCACGTGACCTACAAGAATCTGACTACTGACGCGACTCTGTCCGCGGGTGCTCAGACGGCTCTTGCCGCCGGCGCAGAGATCACTGTCGTGGCTGTGGCTGCGTCAGGTTACTACTTCGAGAACACCGCGGCAGATCACTGGACCTTCGCGCGTCCGCACGCCTAAAGAAAGTTGACCCGTGCCAAGATATTTTGGCGCCATCGGGTTTGTTGTTGCAACGGAAGTGCGAGACGGTGTATGGGAAGACACTGTTACTGAGGTTCAATACCGAGGCGATATTCTTCGCAATACGGTAAAGCAGACCGAGGACGTTAAAGTCAACGATGACATTTCGGTTGGCCACACCTTAAGTATCGTGTCTGATCTGTACGCCGACTCGCACTTCTACGCCATGCGGTATGCGACATGGCAAGGTAAACGTTGGGTTATTACGGAAGTCGAAATTCAACGTCCTAGGCTAGTGCTGAGGTTGGGAGGACTCTATGTTGGGCCTACGTACGTCCCTCCAAGCAGTCCTTGAGGTTATTACCACTAACGTGTATTTCCAACCTCCATCTAGTATCACCATGTCGTATCCTTGCATAGTGTACGCCAGAGATTCTGGTATAACGCATTTCGCCGATGGCGTTCCATACGACCTAAACTTACGGTATCAAGTAACTGTAATAGACCGAAATCCCGATAGTAATCTAATCACACCCGTTATGAGATTACCGAAATGTGTCTACGACAGACACTATGTCGCGGATGGTTTGAACCACGACGTGTTCCTTCTATACTATTAAAGAGGATGGTATGGTAGCACTTACCTGGGATACCTCGGGCAACCGGACTTACGAGACTGGTGTCGACCATGGGGTACTCTATGTTCCAAATGGCTCTGGAGCTTATGTCGCCGGATATGCTTGGAACGGACTTGTCTCCGTAACCGAACAGCCGAGCGGCGCCGAGTCTTCCGCACAGTACGCCGACAACATTAAGTATCTGAACCTTGTTTCCGCTGAGGAATTCAAGGCGACTATCGAAGCCTTCACGTATCCCAAGGAATTCGAACCGTTTGACGGTCTTGGTGTTCCTCAGGATGGAATCGCGATTGCTCAACAGAGCCGCGGAGTGTTCGGTTTGTCGTACCGCACCCGCATGGGTAACGACCTGTCAGGCACCTCTGCCGGTTACAAGTTGCATCTGCTATATGGTGCTCAGGCGTCTCCTTCTGAGAAGGCCTACACTACTGTCAACGATAGTCCAGAAGCGATCACGTTCAGTTGGGAAGTTGCAACTACTCCGGTGGTTGTGACTGGGTACGCTCCTAGTTCATTGCTCACGATCGATTCCACTAAGGTTAACTCCGCGGCTCTGGTTACTTTGGAATCGTTCCTTTATGGGACTAGCGGGACCGATCCTTCGCTTCTGTCCCCTGACGCAGTACTTGCGCTCTTTGCGGGAACCATCACTGAGGTTACCCCGACTGCGCCAACTTACGTGAATGGCACGCATACGCTGACTATTCCGTCTGTTACTGGCGTCACCTACAGTGTTAACGGAATCACCATCACTTCTGGCGATCACGTTATCACCGCCGACACTGTTGTCGTTGCGACTCCGAACAATGGGTATAAGTTCCCGACAATTGGGGACGACGACTGGTTCTTCGACTACAGCTAAAACGAAAGGAGACCAAAGAATGCTCGAGATTTCGGTCAGGACCCAAGAATTGTTTGATGAAGAGACTGAAACTTTCTCGACGGTTGACGTTAGACTACAACTCGAGCATTCTTTGGTCTCAGTGTCAAAATGGGAGTCCAGATTTTGTAAACCATTCCTTGGTAATGAAGAGAAAACTACTGAGGAAGTGGTGGCGTACATGCAAGACATGATAATCACCCCGGACATTTCTCCGGAGGTCGTTAACATGCTTAATTCGGATAATCTGAAAGCCATAAACGAGTACATAAATAGTAAATGCACCGCAACACGAATAAATGATACTAAACAGACAAAGAATAATAGAGAAATAATCACTTCTGAATTAGTGTACTATTGGATGGTTGCTCTGCAGATACCATTTGAGTGTCAATACTGGCACTTGAACAGGTTGCTGACGCTTATCCAGGTTTGTAACATTAAGAATCAACCTCCGAGTAAGGTTAGTCGCGGAGAACAAGCAAGAAGATTCAGGGAACTAAACGAACAGAGACGATCACATCTCGGGACTTCTGGTTAGGAGGAGAAATGGTAGCACTTACTTGGGACACCGTACGTTACTACGAGTATGGTGTAGACAAAGGCGTTCTTTATCTATCAGGAGTACCCGGAGTAGCTTGGCCTGGGTTGACTTCCATTTCTGAGGCGCCTTCTGGAGGTTCGGCGAAGCCCTATTATCTTGATGGAATCAAATACGTTAACATAGCGTCTTCGACGGAGTTTGAATCCACCATAGCAGCGATTAGTTATCCGCCTAGTTTCGAAGTCTGCGATGGCAGTAATCGAATTCAGAATGGCTTGATCATAACTAATCAGCCAAGGACTCCTTTCGGGTTCAGTTATAGGACCAAGATAGGTAGTTCTTTGAGTCCTGACGAGGCATACAAGATTCACTTGGTTTACAATGCTCTCGCTGCTCCGACTCAGGTCCAAAATCGTTCTGTAAGTTCATCTTCAAACCCTAATTCTTATAGTTGGAAAGTCACAGCAACTCCTCCAGCTAGTTCTGGGTATCGGCCAACACCATATTTTGTTGTAGACACTAGGTACACTGCTTCCGGCGTGTTGTCGGCATTTGAGGACATTATTTATGGAAGCGGATCTACCGATCCGAGACTCCCAACACAAAGTGAACTAATCACATTGTTCACATCATGACCAGACTTAACTGGGATCCAGCAAACACTTCGTACGGTGTTGACCGAGGCGTTTATTATCCTCGGGTTGGTATCGCTGAGGTATGGGACGGCCTGGTCTCAGTCGAAGAGACTATCGCTGATTTTGAGTTGAAGTCTCGTTATCATGATGGCCAACGAATCTTTACATCAGCTAGTTCCGGTTGCTTTGCAGGAACTATAAATACGTATTCTTATCCTAATAGTTTTTATTCAAATGTTTTGGTTAAATCGTTAGCCAGTTCTTTCGGTTTTAGTTACAGAACGTGCAAGAGCGGGGTATATAAGATCCACGTAGTCTATAACGTTCTAACTGTTCCGTCAAATTTTGTTTTTAAACCATCAGCAGGTGTATATTCTTTTCCATTCACTACGTTGGCGGTTGGTTCTCCAGAACTTAGACCTTGTTCGCATATTATCATAGATTGTGGAGTGACGTACGCGGAAACACTCGCGGCGATCGAAAACATTCTTTACGGATCAGGATCCGTAGACCCAAGACTACCAACAGTGACCGAAATTTACAGCATTTATGAAGAGAACGCCCGATTAAGAGTAATCGACAATGGCGACGGATCTTGTTCGATAACTGGTCCTGAGTCAGCAATACAAACCATAGATTCTACGTCTTGTTCGATAACATGGGACTCTGTGGTTGCTGTTAGTTCGGACACTTACACCATTAGTTCACTGTAGGAAGGAGATCTCGTGTCCGTAACAGTCGAAGTGCTAACTAAAGTTCGAATGCTGGCCATAGAGGCTGCTTCTGTTGTAAGCGGCGCTATTAATGGTTATGGCCATCTTATCCTAACAAAACACGATGGTAGTACTATAGATGCTGGGTCAGCTCTCCCATTGATGCCTGCTGCGACAGAGTCCGCACAGGGTGCTGTAGAGTTGGCGACCAACGCTGAAGTTATTACAGGAACTAATTCCACTGCCGCGGTAACTCCGGCATCTCTCGCGCTAGGAATCACTGAGGCAAAACTCGCGGCACTCGCCGTAACTACGGATAAGATCGCGGATGATGCCGTAACTACGGATAAGATAGCTGACGCTTCGCTAGCATCTGGTTTGATTGGAATTCCCGGAGAGATCAGAATGTGGGCCGGTCTTACTGCTCCTACTGGTTGGCTTCTTTGCGACGGATCGTCTCTACTGAGAACTACATACTCTACTTTGTACGACGTTATCGCACCTTCCTTGGGGGCAGTCACTATTTCGATAGCGTCTCCGGGGGTAATAACATCTAACACACACGGCCTTGTTGTCGGTGAGCAGGTTTTTCTGACAACCACAGGGGCGCTTCCGACTGGTCTTAGCGCCAATACAAGATACTATGTGGTTAGTTCGGCTACTAACACGATAACGGTAAGCACAACGCTCGGTGGTACTGCGATAAATACGTCCGGATCACAATCTGGCACACATACACTACGACGTTGTCCTCATGGTATCGCCGATTCTACGCATTTCAACGCACCTAATTTTAAAGGAAAAACTGCAGTAGGATATAGTTCCGCAGAGACTGATTTCAATTATGTCGGCAAGAGTGGTGGAGAAAAGACGCATACACTAACTACCGCGGAGATTCCCTCGCACTCGCACACTGGTTGGGCCGGGGTTGTGCCTCTTGGTGCTTCTTCAGGAACGACATATTCCGGAAACACGAGCAATACTGGCGATGGAGGTTCACATAATAACCTTCAACCATATTTGTCGGTAAACTACATAATCAAGTACTAAACCAGGGGAGCCGTAGTGTTCTATTTAGAGTCTAAAGGCTCCTTTGATAAAACCGAAAGATATCTTCGTAGTCTTAGTAAACTACGTATCGACGATATTTTAAAATCTTGCGCGCAACAGGGCGTTGATGCGCTTAAAAAGGCAACCCCAGTAGACACCGGTCTTACTTCGCAGTCCTGGGGTTTTGAAATTACTAATAAGAATGGCGCAGTTGAAATAGTTTGGACTAACTCGGATATACCCAACAGTTTTCCTATAGCTATCATGCTTCAGTATGGGCATGGTACAGGAACCGGAGGTTACGTCCAAGGGACGGATTATATTAACCCAGCAATGCGCCCAGTGTTCGACAAGATATCCGAAACTGTTTGGAAGGCGGTGACCTCGGCGTGAGTTCGATTGAAGAACGCGTAGTTGGTATGCGTTTTGATAACGCTCAATTTTCAAATGGCGTTAAATCTACTATAAGTGATCTGGACGCTCTTAAGAAAAGTTTGAAGCTTGATGGAGCCGCCAAAGGCCTTAACGATGTTGCTACTGCGGGAAAGAATGTACAATTAGGACATATCGCTTCCGCTGTCGACTCGCTAGGTGAGAAGTTCAAGACCCTTTCGATCGTTGGTATTACAGCACTAACGAATATCACCAACAAAGCGTTCAACGCTGGATACGCGCTTGTTAAATCTTTAACCGTAGACCCAGTCAAGGCTGGGCTTCAGGAATACGAAACGAATCTAAACTCGATTCAGACGATTCTGTCAAATACAAAATGGCAGAATACTAACCTTGACCAGGTTAACGCTGCGCTTCAAGAATTGAATCTATATTCTGACCAGACCATTTATAATTTCTCCGAGATGGCCCGGAACATTGGGACTTTCACCGCAGCTGGTGTAAAACTGGATGTTGCTACTGCCGCGATTAAGGGTATCGCGAATCTCGCGGCAGTGTCCGGTTCTAATGCCGAACAAGCGTCAACAGCGATGTACCAGTTGTCACAGGCTCTTGCCGCGGGTAAAGTTTCTCTCATGGACTGGAACTCCGTAGTTAATGCCGGCATGGGCGGTAAAGTCTTCCAGGATTCGCTATTGGAGACCGCTAGAGTCCATGGCGTTGCTGTGGATTCCATTATCAAGAAACAAGGCAGTTTCCGAGACTCCCTACAAGAGGGTTGGCTCACATCAGAAATTCTAACCGAGACACTCTCTAAGTTTACGGGAGACCTGTCGGCCGAGCAACTCAAGGCGATGGGGTACACCGAAAAGCAGATTGCTCAAATCGTTGAAATGGGTAAGACTGCTCAAGACGCTGCCACAAAGGTAAAGACGTTTAGCCAACTCATCAGCACCCTCCAGGAGGCTGTTGGGTCGGGATGGTCGCAAACATGGCAACTCATATTTGGCGATTTCGAAGAAGCCAAAGCCATGTGGACAAACGTCAACAATGTTCTCGGTAAGTTCATCGCTTCTTCCTCCGAGGCCAGAAACAAGATTCTTGGGGATTGGAAGGAGCTTGGCGGTAGAACGGTTCTTATCGAAGCCATTGGTAATGCGTTCAACGCTTTGCTCTCTGTTCTTCGTCCGATCCGAGATGCCTTCCAAGATGTTTTTCCAGCAATTACGGGAAAGCAACTATACGAATTGACCGTGGCAGTTCGAGACTTCACGGCTGGACTAAAACTGTCGAGTACAGGTGCAGAAAACCTCCGGAGGATTTTCGCTGGATTGTTTTCGGTATTTGGAATTGGCTGGGATATCATCAAGCAGGTCGCCATTACCTTGGCTCATTTGTTTGGTGTAGCCGCACAAGGATCTGGTAGTTTCCTGTCTGTTGCAGCAAAAGTTGGCGATTTCGTCGTCAATCTGCGCGAAGCAATCAATAAGGGCCATGCTCTCGAGCTGATCTTCGACGCGATCGAAAAGGTGTTGAAGGGACCGATTCAACTAGTCGGTCTTCTGGGTAAGGCTCTAGTTAAGATGTTCAGCGGCTTTGACGCTATCGGAGCTTCTAAGTCCGTTACCGGGTTTGTTGCCAAATTGGAACCCATCACAAAGTTGGGTGATCTAGCATCAGCCGCTTGGGGCGGTTTGTTCTCA
>WSSedA2C2DRAFT_1000040_pt1 | contig 11544 bp, 25 predicted proteins | sample WetSurSA2Cattail_FD_9213 | JGI IMG/M metagenome (IMG submission 9213)
GCCGCCACAAATGCCAGGTGTCAAAGAGGCCGTTTTGGGAAATATAAGTAATCTTAGGGATATTCAATAGTTGATTAATTAACCGCCATATAACGCATTCATCAGTAATGGACCAATATGGGCGGCCGTCCGTGTGGCGCAAAGGAAAGCAATAAGCAACCGACGGCATGGGAGCGAAACTAATACAGTTAATCACGCCGTTGCGATGGAGTTCAATATCGAACGCCATTTGGCCTGTGTGTTTTGCGGTTTTAGTCAATTCCTTAACCCACTCTAAGGCCGTTTGGATGTGATATGGGTCGTAATAATAAGCTCTTTTCGGCCTGACGATCTCGGGAAATGTGGATTCTACTTTTGCGCGGTCTAGATCAAATTGAACAACCGAGCGATATTCCCATTTTCCGCGCATGTAAAATGCGGGATGGAAAGTCGGCACCATTTTTGGACCAATAAACGAAGGAATCACGCTGCCGCGGAGTGATGAAATTCCAGACAATTGAAAATTCGACAACGCTAACAACGCGCTTTCGCCAAGCGGTACAAGGCAATTTAGGTTTGGTAATGCGTGAAGTTCTTTACACAACGCAGGGAGTTCAATTGCGATTTCTTCGTGAGTTGGATTAGCAATAGTTGTAACATTCTTAACGGCGTTGGTTATATATACATCTGATCTTCGAAGGCCGATGTTTGTTAGAATTGAATTCAATTGTTGCCCTGACGGGCCGACAAGTGGTCTTCCCGCAATTACTTCATGGTTCGAGGGCTTTTCGGCCACGATTGCCATTGTGGCCGTTTTGGGGCCTTCGCCGGGAATGTATGGCATCTATAATCTCCTTTCGGATTCGAATAGCATCTAGCTCTAAAATATCACAGATTGTCTCAAACGTTGTATCGGTGGTTAGGAACCATGATTGCGCATCTTCCGTGGACGCTTCTTCCACTTTGTCTTCTCTACTTACATCATGAATGGCTTGGGCAAGAATACCAAAAAATAATCGCGAGAGTGGATATTTAAAAGACGCTTGGGTGTATAAATAATTTACCAAGCGCCCGGAAGACGGCCCGCCACAATTATTTGTGTACATCTATTTCCTCATTTAAGAAATTGCGTCTGAAAGATGTATTCTTCCAGTTCGATTGTGTACCACGTAAAATTACAAGCCAAACACTGCCGACGGCGATAAGTGATATTCTTCCCGGTATACCGCCGTGGGAATTGTTCGTTGCCATACGTTAAAGTCTTTGTTGTACGGATCTTATCACTAAGGCATTCGACTTTCGGACAATGCATTTAATCCTCCCAATAAAAGGAATAGGGGGACCGGGTGGTCCCCCTATTAAAAATGCGGTTAATCGAGCGACAAGTAACGCTTGATTACATTATACGAACGGCCTTTGTCGTTTGTTTCGGTAGCGACTTCGACGCGGCAGGATGCACCGAGGAGCGTGTCATCGTCGAAATCAATGCGTAACTCATGGCCATTTTCACAATACACATGACCACGTTTCTTACCGTTTGTGCCGTCGCCGATTGTGATTGTGTGAATACGGTCATCTTGAATTCCAGGGCCGCCGGCACATTCCTCACAAGTAAAGGGGATTTTGCAAGCAACCAAGAGTTGCGCAAGGCGAATAGGTTGAATTGGGTCGCCTTTTTGATTAATTCCCGAAAGAACGAGATTGTCATAGCGAATCTCGCGGCCGAGGTTCGGGCCATCGGAAATAGCCCACGTCAAAGTCCTCATTGGATTACCGCTCTTAGCGGGTTTGCGTTCCATGTGCTTAATGGTTGCGATATAGATTCCATCTTCCATGGTTCCAGTGAGGTCAACTTGGGAAAGATCGACTTGCTGTCTCATAAATACTCCAATTTGGTTAGAAGTTGATTAGTGAAAAATGGATTGCCAACCATTGCGATTCGGCGGGGCGCGAATTAAGATCATTAACTACCTCTATTCATAGCTTTGTAATAATCGAATTAACTTTCCGTTCGGCCGCGATAAGATATTCAATCGCACTATCAAGAGAGTTAGTTGCAAGTATAAATTGCGTAACGCACTCTGGGCAATCGTGCATGAGATGTTTGATTAAATCTTTCTGTCTCCCGATTGTAATTTGTATTTGTTGAATATCTTCAAGTACAATACGGAGATTTATAGGCATTTATTTACTCCAATCACTTTCCTCCGAAGAAGACTTCCATAAAGAACTTAACACAAGACAGAGCCAAACAAAAAAAGAAAAAGCTGCGAATAACAAGCCGCTAAAGAATCCAAGAAAAAAGATCCCAAGCATTATTCACCTCGTTCGATTTCGTCGCAAATGCGTTCCGCCATCCTAAGTCCAACTCGATAGCGCCTGACAATTCCTGCACACCGAGCCCGCTCTTCCTCGATGCCGCGAAGTCGGGCGATTTTAAGAGATTCACGAAGCTCGGCGATGGTGGTTTGTAATTCAATCACGGCAGCGATAGGTGGTAATTCTTGCATGTGGCTAGCGATATTCTCACCTCTACATACTCGCTCGATGTTGTCGAGCTGCGCCTCTAACTTCCACTTTTCTTGTTGCTCGTGGATCAATTTATATTCCTCGGCCATCTCACTCCTCCATCACCAACCAAACCGGTCCACCGTATTGCGTAGGATCATCCCGAGTTGGCCTCCGATCTTGAACCGTTCTTCGTTGTGTTCCAGGCTAGCCTTGATGTCTCCGTCGTCGTGGCGTTCCGTAGCCGCTTTCCAATCGCACAGCATTTCGATTAGATCCACCAACGACATGCCGTCAATTCCATCATGACCGTAGAATTCAGGGTGATGTGGATTTAGAGAGTAATGGTGCTCAATCGCAGGTTTCATCTCCCGTAGTGCAGCCCGATATTCTTCACTTCCGTATGTCAAACCATGTAGCTTTGGCGTAGCGATATCAAACGCTTCCTTTTCCGGTGTCTGTAGTTTTGATGCATCGTGGTGCTCTGCTCGTGCAAGTAAATCCTCTACGACTTGATGTAGATAGCGAGCTACAGTTTGAATGTGAATCAACGTGTCAATTCTGCTGTCGTACATCGCATTTCTCCATTACGCTGCGCAAGTGAGTTTTCTTCCTTTAGCCATGCTTCTCTTAGTCAGTCATATTTGGCTCATTTATTTCTTTCCTAAAAGAACTGCGAAATCCTGGGGAATAAACTCGGGGAGTAAAGCGTTTTGTTCGGGAGTTAGGAATGTGCTTCCTGCACATGCCGTTTGGCCGACGGGTTTGGTATGCCAAAGGTATTCAATTTTGCCACCGCCCGCGGATTTAGTTATTGCCCGAACAACAACCGTGAATTCACGGGCAATCGTATCCCGGAGTTGTCCGGTGACGGCGGGCAAGACTTGGACAAGCGACGTGATTTCATTTTGAATGGTTACTTCATGGAAGATAAATACCGTATGACAAGGAAGCGCTTTTAGCGCCCGGACCGTTTCGACGACTTTGGACATTTGTTTTCCATAATCCCCACGAGAATCAGTCTTTGGGGCACCGAGATCATGGCCGAGGCGGGAGAGGACAAATTCCAAAATATGGTCACTCATTGAGGACATCGAGTCGATGACGATAACGCCAGGGATTTCGGTTGCGTCGGTTTTCCAGTCGCCGGTTTGGGGATTTACTTTTTGGGTAAGGGCGACATAGTCATTAATAAATTCCATGAAGGTGTTTGCCTGCCGCGGCGTGGATTCGCTGTTCGCGATCGCCCCGACGCCGCCGCGATTATAACGAAAAACTTTCAAGCGATGCGAGTAACAGTTGTTTTGTGCATCAACGATTATTGGAATCGCTTTGTTATCCCAATCGAAATAATAAATCCACTTATCTTCTGGGATGATCTTTATCAATGATTTTGTTGAAGTTGTTTTGCCTGTAAACGGCTTGCCGATTACGGCGATTGACGAAGTTGTTGATAGAATGTCACTTAAGCGATCACCAGTGTAGAGCATGATTTATCCTTTCTAGTTAGATTCTCTTGCAAGAGCGAGGAGGGAAAGATATAATTGTTGCGCGGCCGTTGATTGACTTTTGGTCAATCGCTTAAAGATGTCTTCCGCAAGGGCGTAAGTGTCGATGATCTCAGGATAATCATCGAATAATGATCCTAAATATGTCATGATTATATCGTATTCTTTTTCGCTTTGCGGATCGCCGCAAAAGCCACAAGCTGGATCACCGCACATACAAGGTTCTTTCATGACTCCTCCATTTTAATTTCATCGTTTGAGAAGCGAATGAATAATCCGTTAAGATAAGTTACCATATCTAAAGCGCTTTGGATTTGTTTGGGGGAGTAACTATTATTTGTATCATCTTCATCGTTATCAGGACCATTAGTCCAATTTACGTATGGTGTACCTTCGCAAAAGGGTCTATGCGTATCGAGGTAGATTGGACAACCGTCACAAGAATTATTATCAAGGTTATTATATTTAAGAAACATCTGGCATAATGCGCAATCCTTCGCACCATATTCCGGGCCGCCGGCCACCACGGATTCCCATTTTTTTATTCCTTTTTCGATTGCAGTAAGGAGTTCATTTTTTGTGTAAGTCATCATTCAAGTTTTCCTTTGAGTAGTTGTGATTTATTCTGGACAAATACATGTGGTGTAATATTCTTCTTTTGTCGGCGCTTGGCGGCCCCAAACGTGCCAACGGTATTTACTGCAACAAACACAATACCGTGTTCCTACAGTAGATAACGCTCCATGAACAGGCACAGAAATGCATTCTGCTGAGGGAGTCGGTAATTGCGCTGGTATATATAGCTCTACAATTTTAGCCGTCGGTGTTTGATAAGGTGTATAGGACATTATTGGCGTCGGCGACGGGGAGCCGGTGTATAACCACGAGATCAAGCCAACGGACAAAAGCGTCTTCTTCACGAAAATATACTTCATACGATTTCTCCCACGAGGAGCTTATTGGTTATTTCCGTAACGACATCCTCATGCATTTGGTTAACTTGGTTACCATCAACGTCGTTTGATAACTCCCAGGGGCTTTCGAAGCCAATTTCGTTCTTAACATCCGCATCCCAATAAGTACCATCATGTTTTGCTTTAAAGACCATGGTCTCAAAATAACGATTTGGGCCGATTTCTTCGGAGGTATGTGTATTTAAATTTGGTTGGTAGTTACCTACGGTTGAAACAACGATGTGGATATTGTTATATACAAGTAGAGTATTCCGTCGAAATAAGCATCTTGATGCGGCTATAAAATGCCCAGACCAACCACGTTCAGTGCGGGTAACTTCATTAGTTGTATTCATGCCTAATCCTTTCTTTATGGCTTTTGTTCTTTAAGTGGATGCCAAGTATTTGGCTGTAAGCCAATAGCTGTCGCTATTGACGGATCATTGTGCTTGCACATTGGGTAAAATTCGCAAAGTTTATTAAACGACATGCAGCTACATGTTGATCGGGAATAAACCCTATGCGGTTGCACGTGTGATTTCTTCGCGAGTTCGCGAATGCGGGTGACTTTCGCGATTGTTTCCTCCCGCCAAATTTCGGCGTCGATTGGGGAACAAGTAACAAGATCACGATGGAATAAATCTTCGTCTTCGCGGGTGTCGAGATTTACGTAAACTCCAATGACATTTATTAGAGTTCCAAGAACGGCTTGAGTTGTCGCGGTTCGGACGCCATAAACATATCCTTGCGGTTGACGATCAATGGAAACTTTTTGAAGCATTTCCCGTGGCCGCTTCGTGACTTTTGTTTCCATAATGATAAATGTCTCATCTTGTTGTTTGAAAATGCCATCTGTACGAATGATAAATGGAATCGGCCTGAAATCTTCATGAGATCTTGGGGTTATGTAAAATAGGAATCCCATCTCACTTCCAACGGGCGTGAACAATTCATCTTTGGGGGCATAAAAGTCAAAGTATCTCTCAAGAGTCACAACACCGTGTTGGATTGTATAACCTACTTCTGTGCAATCGCCGATAAGAGATCTGTATTTATTTAAAAATGCACGAAGTGCGGCATGCCGCCGTTCACGATTAGTAAGATCTTTGATTTTAACGTTGTAGTAAATTTCCAAGGCCGTATGCATGCATTCACCATAACGCATGGCGATTGATGCATGTCCGGTGTAGCCGGTGGAGTTAATTATTCGTGACCAATAGTATTTCCTTTCACACATATCGAAGATTGTTAATGATGAATTGTCGTACCACTCTGTGGGAAATTCTGTCATTTAGGTTCCTCCAAATTAAGGTTGTCGATTACGATTAGGCAATCTTTAAATTTAAGTAGAAGTGTATCGGGTTCGATTTCGGTGCCTGTGAATTTCCCGAACATGATTATATCTCCGGGATTTATCCCTGGGCACTCTGGGCCGCAAGAAACGACTTTCCCAAGCTGCGGTTTCTCACGGCCGAGGATGTAAAGACCCGACTCGGTTGTTTCGGGAGTGGGAATTCGCTTGACAAGCAAGTTGTCATGCCGCATCTTTATCATTGGAAACCTCCTTAATAGTTGTTGGAGTTGAGTTTTTTCTTGCACGTTTGTATACGCATCTCCGAGGCACGAAGATGTCAATATTCGTTGCGACTTTGACTAAGACCACGACGGCCGTAAATCCAATAATTGTCGCGGGAAGAAAAGTTTCGTCGTTGTCCATCGCGTCAGGAAACACGACGCGAACATAGACATTATCGTCATTTATGTGAAGCCGCGAAGCGGGAATGTAAGTTACTTCTTTTGTAGTTTTGCTCATGATAACCTCCCATTAGAAAAGTAGTTTGCTGCAACCGCGAATAAATAAGGAAATGAGGAGCATGAAGATTGTTACAAAACAAACACTCAAGATAAAGTCCTCGATCATGATAATCGTGGGTTTGAGATAATTTAGTATTCTTGGTAACATGATATTCCTTTCAAGATTGTTGATACAAACTTTCTACTGGCACATAAAGATCCATTGGGGAAAGTAGGCATATACATGCGTCAGTAGAGTTAGATCCAATAACCCTAGCTGGAAGAAACACGTCTTCATCCTTTGTTGATTCTGGAATCGGCATTCGAACAAACACGATACTTCCAGGAGTTAGTTGTTTTGCATTAATGTATGTTGTCTTTTTGATCTTTGCCATTTGGGAATCTCCTTTAGTTAGTTTTGTCCGGGAAAAACAATTCGTAATCTTCTTTAAAAATCAAGCGGAGAAACTCTTTTAAAGTGTATTTATGCCTCTCGGTGTTGTATTGCATGTAGGAAACAATCGCTTCGAGAAACCCACAAGTTGTCGGGTCGTTTAGCGCACGTAGGTTACGCGCCCATTTAATTCGCGGATCAATGTTCATCCAAGATCTCCTTCAATATCGTCGATGGAAATAACCGTGACTTCGTCTTGACTCTTTTCTTTTTTAGGTTTCTTTTCTTTTGGAACTTTCGCGGGCTTGTAGAACAGGCCGCGGCATTTCGCGACAAATTCCTCAAGTTCCTCAAGAGTCATGTTATCAATGTCCAAATCGGCAATGCGAATTGGATTAAGAATCGTGTCATCTGCGCTACGCATTTCAAACTCCTTTAGATTAAGCGAGAACCTTTGGGGATTTTATGGAGAGAGCAGGTGATTAAAGTAGGCGTTAAGAGAGCGGGTGCATGTCGAAGATCTTTACCGAAGATCACTTCGGTTCCTGCGGGAATGAAGCATTTGAGAATTTTGAGCCAAAGAGTTGTATATTGGTTAATGTCTTGAGCAATGGAGATCACGATTTCTTTGGTTGGGTAACAGTAAAACCCTGGGAATCGACTTGTGAGTTTTTTGTATAACGGATAGAGGTATACTTGACCATAATCATATCCGTCATGTTGTTGTGGCATCCTTACCTGGGGTCGATAGAGGCTTCGAAAAGGCTTATCGTGATATGCGTCCTCTCTTGCGACAATTTTGTAGACAAAGATATTCTCTGTTAGGGTTTTTGGTTCTGTGAGATTTGCGAGGCACATTGAAATTCTCCTTTAGCTGCGGTGCCAATAAGTTGCGTTATCTTCGGGGGACAATTTGCGGCCGTCGCATGGGATTTTGGCGACGCCAATTGGAACACTTAGATCTGGCACGCGGTCTTCGTTGTTATACCGAAACACAACCCAATAGCTAAACATGTTTTGTGGTTTGCAGATAACGATATACAATTGCGAATGCGATTTATTGCAAATATGGCATTCGACCATTTCAGGAGAGACGAAGTTGTAAGGGTCATCTGGATTGATTTTGTACATTTTAAGATGCACGCCGGATTTGGAAATTTTTCCGTGGAATTGTAGTAAGCATAACATTTGGTTACTCCTCGATTTCTGCATCTAATGCGTTAAGAAAAACCTCGATGATATAATCTTTGATGTTTCGGTAATTCGGGCCGCTGATAGTTATGTCGAAATCACCAAAGAAAGAGGGATAAATTCTAATGATGTGCTTTGTCCAGCGGTCGTACATTCCAGATTCTGCCATGTGATGAAATGACGTACGAAGCACGATTTTTGTGGGAGAACTATGTGCGTGGTCGATAGTTGTTCCGTCATCAAAGCCGCTGCCAGAGGGTAAGTGTTTTTCGAGTTTCGCTAATCTTTTTATCCAAAACTCAAGAGTTTCAGTGGAGATACGCGGCGGCCGCTTTAGCGCGCAAATTGCGGTTGCGATTTCTTTTATTAAAGTTCGTATAAGCATTTAGAGTCTCCTTTTTGTTAGAGTTTCAATTGCCAATATTCGCGAGATTTCCTGGCTTTGCCAGGGAAAAAATTTTTTTCCCGTTAGGAACGGTGGAAACAATCCGTTCCTAACGGGAAAGGAAAGAGTTACTTCAGGGTAAAGCCGTCGAAAAGCGCTCTGAAAATGGCTTTTCGATTTTTCTTTGGGAGACCCCCAAAATTGGGAATTTCGTTAACGATGTTATGGATACGGCGCGCCGTGTCGAACTTCACGGTTTTGGGAAGTAGCAAATGCACGTTGATATTTGCATGTTTGTACACAAAAAAGTTGGGTACGTCATCGTACTCAGCTACGCGCTCTAAAAGGATACCTTTGGGTAGGCTTTCAATGATAATGTCCCAATCAGAATTATGATCCGCACCGCCGAAGAATCGAGAACCGGTAATGGTAAACCGAATTTGGTGCTTTACTAACGCATCGAACAAAGAATCAAGCGACATTCGAAGTTCGTCCTTTCTAGTGTTGTTTAGGCGCAGTTAGCGTTTCGTAACGATATGCGGTCATCATACAGCAAACCGCGGAAATAGTTTCGAGTAAAGTCATCTTTCCAAATGCGACATATTCCTCCATTTCCTGATTCTCAATCAGGTAAAGATTCATGCCCGACGATTCTTTTAGAATCGCGAGACGTTGAGTTGGATGAAATAGCATCGGCGCGCCGTTGAGATGGCGTGCCGTATGCCAACCAAATTGTTTGAGATCTTCGGTTAACATAATTACACTTGATGAGTCAATTGAAGATAGTTTCGGGATTCCAATTGACAATAAGCGGATTCCAGGTCCTTGGGATCTTTGCAGAATTGGAAAACGCCGTTTGTGATTTTGGCAATTTCCTCAAGGAGTTCTTTGCCGGAATAGTAACTCTCGATTTCCCCGACGAAGATTGTATCGACTTTCACGTTGGATAACCGGGCCGTTTCTGCGACGGCGAGGGCGGGATGGTGATCTGATTCTCCGTCGGAAATGAGGATTATACGATTTGGTTCGTAAGCCAACGAAGTTCGCAATCCGAGAGCAATATTTGTTCCGCCGCCCGTGGAGAAATTGTTAACGCTTGCGATCACGGTTGCGAAATTGTTTGTCGGCTTTTGTTTTGTTTCGACTTTTTCGGAATACGCCACGATTGCGTAACGTGTAAATCGAGAGTTACTTTCGGCGAGAAGCGCCGAAATGGCGCTTTTTAGCGCATCTAGGCGGGAAATGGCGTGCCAGTCCGTGGACATACTTCCTGACACGTCACAGCAAAGAACGATTGTTTCCGACATCTTAATTCTCAATTCCTTTTAGGATAATTCCGGCGAACTTGTCGCCGTACTTTTGACGGATTTCGGAGGCAATGCGTTTCTGTTCGAATCGTGGGAGATTCGAGATTCGACCATGCCGTCGAAAGGAACGAACTTTCTGGAGAGGGGATTTATTTCTTGACATTTTGGATTTTTCTTTCGGCAAGGCGCATGATGCTTTGCAGCAGTGGGTATGCCGTTTCGAGCGACATACCTGTTTCCATAATTGCCAATAAGACACCGTGCGTGCCTTTCTTGGCAACAGACCTTAGAAATGGTTTATACGGTTGTAAATCTTTTCCTAAACGTTTACCTTGTCGGTAAATGCGCCAGCAATTCGGGCACCGGTGTTCATACACCAGTCTATCCGCGTAGGTTGGCTGTAATTGCGTGTTGCACAAACAATTTCTGACCATTTTACAAAACCCTTTCTCTTGTTATAGAGGGAGTAATTTCCCTATACAACGGGGAATTTTATTCCCCGTTGAATAGAGAAACTATTTCGAAAGCTCTGTCCAGACGGTGTTTAACACAACCATATCGTCGTGGTTGCCGCCGTGGTCTGGGTGGTGGTTCATTATCGCTTTGCGATAAAGAATTTTTAATTCTTCTTGTGGTAGCAATCGGAGGAATTTTTCGAAATTAAATTGTGGAGCCGCAACGGAATTGATGTTTCCATTTCCGTTTCCATTTCTGTTTGGCTTCGCGATGAATTGCAAAGTCATATTTGGGAAATATGACTTTGCGAGCGTTTTAAACGCTTCTAGGTCGCATTCGTCGATTAAATATCCCTTTGTCGCTGGGTCTCGTGACAGACCACGCTTGACTTGTTGCTCAAGTTCGATATAGAAAAGTGGCTCTTCAGGGAATTGGATTAAGTATCTTCCATCGGCATTTGACCAGATGGCTGATAACGTCGGCTCTTTTTTGCGCATTTTACTCTTTCCTCGACATTTTCTTTAACTCAAATCGTTAATGTTAATGTCATTGATATCAATGACTGTTGGTTGTAAGGATTTTTTTGGGGGAAAACCGGCCGATAACGGCACGTCACCAACGAGTTTGGGGTCCGCGGCAAACTTATAAAGTTTACCGTTGATGATTTCAACTCTTTTCATATGGCGATTCTCGCCATTGCGATTCTCACGAGCATGAACATGCTCAAGAAAGTCGATCTTATCGACGAACTTTGCTCCGCAAGAGCATGTGATTTCAAAAAAATCGGAGCCGGTTAATGGCTTTTTAGCCATTTCAGCGGCTCCGAGATCGTTGTCAATTTTTGAAAGCAGAAGAATTAAGGAAGTTCTTCGGTTTTTTAAGGGTTCGATTACCATTATATCATGGCAATCGCGGCAAAATCCGTATCCTTCTAGGGAAGGATACTGGATCTTTGATCCACATTTTTTGCAGAGCATTTTTTCCTCCGTTTTTATTTTTTAGTTTAGGATAGTATGGTTCGCAAGGGGAAGATAACCATGGGGTGTAGTGGAGTCAAGGGGGGGGGGGG
>WSSedA2C2DRAFT_1000041_pt1 | contig 11168 bp, 11 predicted proteins | sample WetSurSA2Cattail_FD_9213 | JGI IMG/M metagenome (IMG submission 9213)
TGAACTCTCTAGTTGCAGAAATTGGAGATGTTCTAGAACGTCATTTTAAAATGGTAGGAATTTTAAAAGTAGAAGAAGTTACTGAATTAAAAAAGAAAACAGTTGTTGTAGGACCTAACACTAAACAGGGAGATGTTTGTCCCAAATGTCAAAGTCCTACATTAATGAGAGTTGAAGGATGTGGAGTTTGCACGAATTGCAATTACAGTGCGTGTGGGTAACAAATCTTACTTATCTCTTGTAAACTATGTACAAGGACGTATATAGTTTATGTAAATAAGATTTAGGTTACTAAGTATGACTACACTTCAAAATCCTTCAAACTTTGCTGTAGATGCGGTAAGTGCATTCAAAAGAACGTACGAAGCACTTTTTGAACAAGCTCATACAGAAGTAGACAGATTAAACAGAGTAAATGCAGCAATGCATGTTCTCGAAGAGTCTTTATTGGATCCTGAGAGAGTTAGAAATATGGATCCTGCTCAACAGATTATGTTGGCAGAGCTTTTAACTAGATCTTCTAGCACTTCAGTTCGTAATTTAGTTCAGTTTGGACAACTATTTATGAATATTAGAAGTGTAGTGGGGCTATTAGATGGAGTTCAACGCTTCACAGGGACTGCCCAAGCGCCTGCATTACGTGGCGGGAGTTTCCCAGGGTTACCTAGCTCGATTCCTAATGGAGGAATTGAATGAAATTTGTGATACTAATTTAGATGTATCTAAACTTTATTTGATTTTTAATTCATTAGTACTTGTTTATATAAAAGCATACTTAGAATTAAATGAGGAGTATTTGTCAGAAGCAAATATTGAAGACTTAGCATCTGATATTTGTTTCTATGCTTTGTTCGATAAACAAGTTCAATTAAATCGTAAAGGTAAATTTTTTTGGTGGTCATTTGTAAGTAGGGTAGTAAAGAGTCAATTTGCATTAAGATTCAGAGCTGAAAGAGAAGTTTTAAGTCAATTAAATCATATTTTAACTCCTGAAGAACCAGATTTATTTAAAAGAACTGAATCTAATTTTTATAGACTAACTAATTCTAGAGTTAATGAATTATTACTAAATGGTGAACTACTACCAGTAATTCAAGAACTACAAAATGAAAATTCTGAATTGCCTGAATATTTATTAACTATTCTTAAAAAGAAATTAAAAACTATTAGCACCGAAAAACTTCTTAGGATGTACAAAATCCTAACTAGAAAATATACGAAGGAGCATCGTACATGTCGGGACAAAGTGCATCAAATGTTTTATCGGGATCGGCCTCGACGAGTGTAGAAGAAAGGATGTTGGCTAATACTGAATTAGCCACTTCTGCATTTGAAGCTTACTATGCGATGGGTTCGGAAAGAACCTTAATTATTTTAGAGTCTCAGACTAGAATTCCTTTTGAAGTACTTAAACAATGGTCAGAAGTATATGCTTGGGATGAGAGGATTAGGGAAAGATCAAAAGAGTTAGATAGAGCATTTGAACAATACTATAAAGATAAAACTAAAGACATAAGAAATAGATTAATTGGACAAATGGAAGGATTATTAGGTGAAATGGAAGCTAGTTCTTTAGGACTTCCTTTTCATGTTAAAGATGTAAACGATTTTAGAGCATTAGCACAAGCATATGAATCTTTAGTTCGTGCCAATACATTAGCAACTAAACAAATTGAATCTCTTAAAGAGGATGCTCCTGTGTCTTGGTCTGATCTATTAGGTTCAATTGAAGATCAATCATTAAAGAGACAAGAGTAATGCAAAAACGATCTCTTAATTGGAAAGCATCCTTATTAGAAAGATCACAAAAAGATCCAGCTTGGTGGATTGAAACTGTACTAGGTGCCCATCTTTGGAGTAGACAACACGAAATATGCGATGCAATTGTCACTCATGAACGTGTAGCTGTACCAGCTTCGTTCGGATGTGGAAAAACCTTTCTTGCAGCCAGATTAGCTCTCTGGTTTCTTTATAATTTCCGTCCTGCAAAAGTAATTACTACTGCACCTACAAATCGTCAGGTGAAGGACTTACTTTGGTCAGAACTTCGTACTGCACATGGTAAAGCAAAAATACCTTTAGGTGGTGAACCTCTTACATTGAGCTTAAAGATTAAGGATGACCAATTTGCTGTAGGATTTAGTACTGAAGAAGGTAACATGGATATGTTTACTGGTTATCACGCACCCAACCAGTTGGTTGTGTTTGACCAGGCAGGTGGTTTACCTGATATGTTTTGGGATGCAGCAGAAGGTTTAATGACTTCTGAAAATTGTCGCTGGTTAGCAATTTCTAACACGGCAATTTCAGATTGTGCTTTTGCTGATATATGTATGCCTGAACGTAAATCTCGTTATGGGCAATGGCATATTATTCCAATTACCGCTGAGGAAACTCCAAACGTAGTAGCGGGTAAGAATATATTCCCAGGATTAATTTCGTATGACTGGGTAGAACGGAGAAGAAAAGCATGGGGAGAAGATGATCCTCTTTATAAGATCTTTGTAAAAGCCATATTTGTACCTAGTGTGCAAATGAATGTGGTACCGTATAAGGATCTTTTAAGAGCTTATGAATATTTAGGTAGAGAAGATGACGCTATAGAAATAGGGATAGACGTTGCAAGAACTGGTTTAGATAGTACAGTAATGTTTGCTAGATCAGGAGAAAAAGCACTAGAAATAAAACGTCTAACTGGTAATGACACCATGCAGGTAGCTGGTGAAACTATTGAATTTATCCGTTATTTAGAACAAAAATATCGAAAGCCTGTTAGAGTAGTAAAGATAGACATAATCGGTATTGGTGCTGGTGTATATGACCGTTTATCAGAACAAGATTTGCCTGTTTTACCTATTAATAACGCTGAAGTTAAAATCGTAGTTGACAGAGAAAGATTTAGTAATGTTCGTGCTGAAATGGCATGGGCATTTAGACATCGTTGTGAAATAGGTGGAGTAGGATTAAAGAATTTAGAGTATGAAGATTCAGAAATAGTGAATCTTTTAAAAGGTGATCTTCAAATAATGAAATATAAGATCACTTCAGCAGGTAAAATTCAAATACAATTAAAAGAAGAAATTAAAAAAGAATTAGGCAGATCACCAGACTATTGGGATGCTTGTGTAATGGCTTATGAAGAGCCAGGTGGTGGTCCTGCTATGGTAGAATTTGTTTCCAATACTGCTGGTCAAATTTTTGAAAAAGCAGCTACCGATGATGAATGGTTAACATTGTTAGGTGAAAAAATAGATATTGATCATCCTTCTTTCTACAAAATGGATTTATAATAGTTTAGAAAATTGCTATACTGAGCATAACTAACGTAATCCTATTGGAAAATATAATCTATGAAAACATTTTCGTTTTCTCAGTGGTTAGAAGATGCCGGATCGTCCGGTATGCAAAGTTTTTCTTTAGGACAAAGTTATTATAGAATATCTTGGGTTTATGCTTGCATCAATATTATTTCTACTACTGCTGCAAGTGCTCCATTAGCTTTCTATAAAGGGGAAACGAATCCACAGAATAAGATTACGGATCCAACTCATCCTGTAAATCAACTATTCCAAACTCCTAAAGAACCTGAAATTCCTTCATTAAGAGCTTTACTTAGAACAACTTTTATAAACTTGGGAATTGCAGGTCAAATTTGGTGGGTATTTGAACGTAAAAGAGGACAACTGGTTTATATTGATGCAAAGCAAAATATGAAACCAGTGTTTGCTAAGAATAATGTTGATTTAATTGGTTGGGAATGGATAGAACCTAAAACTGGTACAACTTATAAGTATCTTCCAGAACAAGTTCTTCCTATTTTATATTTTAATCCTTCTGATGCTTATAGTGGATTATCTCCGTTATCGGCTGCCAGATTAAGTATTGAAACTGAATTTAATATTGCAGGTTGGAATAGTTCGTTCTTTAAAACAGGGATGAAAAATCCCTTATTAATTCAATCTAGAGGTACATTAACAAAAGAACAAAAACAAGAAATTAAGAAAGAAATTATTAATTACTACAGTGGTATTGAAGGTGGTCATGGAGCAGTTTTACTACAAGGCAATATAGAAGTAACTCCCTTAACAGTAGGTCAAAAAGATGTAGATTTCGTCATGGGCAAGAAATTGTCTCGTGAAGAAATTTGTGCAATTTATGGTGTACCTCCTGCACTAGTAGGCATATTTGAATATGCAAATTACAGTAACGTAAAAGAACAAAGAAAAATCTTTTGGGAAAATACGTTACTACCTAGAATGGATCAAATTGCTGATCTAATTCAAGTTAATGTTCTTAACAAAGAATTTCCGGGTATTACATGTAAATGGGACACATCACAGATTTTAGGGTTACGTCCTGAAGCCAAAGATGTAGCTGATGCTGCTAAAAAATATTCAGAAATAGGTTATTCACCTTCTCAGATTGCTATCATTTTAAATGTTCCAGAATTAGATCAAGAAATTGAACAACCTGCAGAACCTGCTCCTGCACCAACTCAACCTGCTGCATCACAAACTGAAGGATTGTTGTTATCCAAGAGTAATGATGCTTTTGTCCGATGGGCAAAGAATTACGGAAAGTTAGATAAAATAACTGTGGATCCTATTGTTGAATCTACTGCTAAACGTATAGAAGATTTTATTCTTCATATGTGTTCAGTAAAGGATAAATCTATTAAATTAGATGAACAAAAGTGGATTAATCTTTGGGAAGATACAGTAGGTAGAGAATTGTGGAAAGCAGGCTATAATGGAATGAAATCTGCTATAATTGCTCTTAAAGCTGTACAAGATCAAGGCAAAATAACAGATTTAAAACTTAATAATAAATTAATGCCTTTTGGGGCTAGTAATAGCATTAAGGTTAAAATTGAAGAATTAGTTAAAGAATCTTTTAGTATTCCAAAAGAACTAATTTTACATTCTACAAAATCACTATTAAAAAATTTAAAAGAAATTGTAGAAAAGATGGCTAAGAATTTAGTGTTTACAATTAGGGAAAAGATCAAGTTCGTAACATTGTCAAATATGAATGTTACTGAGATTCTTTGGGTATCAGGTGACGAGCAACACGAAGTAATGCATGGAAAAACTAGATCTATAGAGGATGCAGTATTTCCTATCCTTCATTCGTCTCACCCAAGGGATAAAGGTATGTTAGTTGGGGACGTACATGATTGTTATTGTACCATAGTTCCTATGGAATTTGTTACGTAATAGACTTGTAAATTTTAACCTTTTAAAACATAATTGTTGCAATAAGATTTTTATTTTTTAGAAATAAATGAGGTCTTACCCATGAAGCATTCCGCTCCGTTCTTATTTAAAGGCGAGTCAGGTGCTTCCGATTCCGGTAAAAAAGTTTATTCTGCTATTGCGTCTACTGATGCATTAGATCGGGATCGTGAAGTTCTACTACCTAAAGGTGTCGTTACTGAAAATTTTTTAAAGAATCCTGTAATGCTACGGATTCATGACTACCGTCATGTTCCTGTAGGTAAGGTTCTTGATATTGCAGTTGATGAAACTTCAGTTAAATTTAACTTTGAATTTGCATCCTCTGATGAAGGGCAGGAATTAGAAAAGCTATATAACGATGGTTATATGAATGCTTTTTCAGTAGGTCTTTATCCTTTAGATTCAAAATATATTGATGAAGATACTCCTGATCAATTAGAACTTGAAGTGGCTGATGGTTCAAAAGTTCTATTTGACATCGCTAAGTATAAAATGCGTCCACGTAGAGTAGTTAATAAGTGGGAGCTTTTAGAAATCAGTCCTGTTCCTGTTCCTTCAAATCCAGAAGCTTTATTGTTACGAGCTAAAGATAATATAGTTCGTAAATTTATGAAAGATCATAGTGAAGCTGAAGGTCAAATTCTTTCCGAACAGTTAGATGAGCAGATGGCTAAAGCTAATGCTTCAATTAAGAGCTTTTTATCATCTATAGAAGGTGACATAGCTCTTAAGAAGTCTGTTCCTAAGCATTCCACTCAGGTTAATATGGAAAAAGCTTGGGATAGTTCTTTAGCTCGTTCTTCTTTAGCTCGTTACGCATCTAGTGACGGCTCAGGTGATAAGGAGACTATGAATTGGGGTAAATTTGCTAAAGGCTTTGCTTGGGTAGATGGTGCAAAAGCTGATGCATTTACTTCGTATAAGTTTCCTCACCATAATGTAGTAAATGATCAATTAATTGCTATTTGGCGTGGTGTTACAGCTGGTATGGCAACCTTGTTAGGTGCTAATGGCGGTACTACTATTCCTGATAGTGACAAAGTTGGTGTTTACGAGCATTTAGCAAAGCATTACGAAGATGCTGGTAAAGAAGTTCCTCCAATGGATAAAACATATTCTGAAGAGGAATTGAAGGCTATCGAAGATGGCCAATGGGAAGAGTTTCTTACAGCTGAACAAGCTAAGAATGAGAATAGTGAATCGGAAGGAAATACTTCTGACGAAGATTCAAAGAGCTCTGACGATAGTCAGGCGGTTAAACAATTAATTACCGATGCTCTTTCAGGTATTTCTGGCAAGATGGATGAAATGGATGAAACTCTTCGACTTCGTGTAAATATTCTTGTTAGTATGCTTGAAGAATTAACAGATATAGTTAAAAGTATTAAGAGTAATGAAGAGGAAGGCAAAGCAGACCCTGACGAGGGTGACGCGGAGTCCAATGAGGAAGATAGTGAGGATAAAGATCAATTAGATCTTGCTGCTAAATTTAACGATTTAGCTGGACTATTAAAAGCCAGTTTATCAATTCAGTAATAAAAGATCTTTTATTTAAAATTTGCAATTAGAGGTAATTAAAATGCCAGATATCATTGATATGAAACAGTTTGAGACTTTTGCTAAGTCTCTTAAGGATGCCTTAGATATGTTTAAGGGCCAGCAGGATGAGATTAATTCTCTGAAGCAGGCTTTACATGACACGAAATCTAAGGTTCTTTCTCTTGCCTCCATTCCCGGCTATGATCAGAAAGCTACATATGGATTTACAGATTCTTCTGACGCTAAGAAGTTCATCACCTTTATAAAGGGTGTGTTCCTTCGTGATCCTATGGTAAAGGATATGACAGAAGGCACAGATAGCGAAGGTGGCTATCTAGTTCCTACTGAATATCGCAATAACATGATTCAGCTTTTAGAGACTTATGGTATTGCGCGTCAGCAGGCTACTGTTATTCCAATGGCTCGCGAAGAGCTTGTTATGCCTAAACTGACTGGCGGCGTCCAAGTTTACTGGATTGGTGAGGGTAAGACTATTAGTCCTACTCAGCCAGCGTTCGGCGAACTGAAGATGATCGCTAAGAAGATGGCAGCACTGGTTCCGATTACTTCAGAACTGCTTGCTGACTCTTCGATTGCTATTGCTAACCTTCTGATGACTCTCTTTGCTCAGGCAATTGCGAAGGAAGAGGATCGTGTAGCGTTTATGGGCGATGTTGCTGGTAATTCTGATCCATTTAATGGTATCATGTACGATCCAGATGTAAATGATATAGCTATGGATAGTGGCAAAGATGCATTTACTGATCTAGATGCAGATTTCCTGGCAGATGTAGTGTCCAGTATTAGTCCTACTCTTTCTTCAGGTGCCCGCTGGTATATGCATCGTACTGTATTCAATATCCTGCGTAAGATGCAGACTAAAGAATACAAAGATGATCTTTCCGCTAGTGCTCCTAGCGGTGAGTATATTTACAGTATGCCTTCTGGCTCAGATCCAGGCACTATTTGGGGCTATCCCTATACCCTGGTAGAGAGTCTGCCTTCTATTACTGATTCTGCTGCAAGCACACCGTTTATCATTTTTGGTAATATGATGCACTATTATATTGCTGATCGTATGGCGATGTCAGTTGCAAGATCAGAGCACGTTGGCTTTGCACAGGATAAGATTTATCTGCGTGTAATTCAACGTGAGGCAATGGGTGCTGCTATTCCAGAGGCCTTTGCTGTAATTAAGACTGCTGCCTGATAAGTAGCTATAGGTATAATGTAGTGCGGTCAATGGTGGCCGCACTACATTTTAATTTAATTGGGGAATGACATGGAATATTACGAAGTTCGTCACCGGTTTTTTGATAATGTAAATAAGTTGCAGTTTCTACGTGGTGAGATTGTTCAGACAGATCAAGATTTATGGGTAGCTAGATTAGGTACTGATCTTAAAAAGATCCCTTCTGTTAGTAAAAATACTACTGTAAGGATAATTAGTAAGACTAAAGAAGGTTCTTCTTCATCTAATTTAGTAATTGAGGCAACACCTGAAGTTCCAGTAGTTCGTAGACGGGGAATTTTGGATTCGGTACAGGATAAAATGGTTTCTGCAGATGATAGTGATGTGAAATAATGGATACTGTCTTACTTGATAATTTTTTAGCTTCAGTTGTAGCTCAAGCAGCTAAATCTCTTGAGCTTACAGATCGTACTACGGAAGAAATAGTATCTGAAGATGAGATGTTATTAAGTGCTGCTCGTTATGCGTATGCTCAAGTAGCATCGTACACAGGGCGACAGTTTGTTAACGATACATATACAGAATTATATACGGATGAAGAAGTTCGTATCAAATTAAGGAATACTCCAGTTACAAGTACTCCTATTGTATATGATGAAGAAGGAACTCAATTAGTATTAGATACCGATTACAAAGTATTTAAGAATTATGTGATAATGGATGTGGATGCATCTCCTTATGAGTATTTTATAACTTCTAATGCTGAAGAAGATCATTATAATGTAATGATCGTTTATTCAGGAGGTTATGAATCAGCTCAAGAAGATCCTATTCTTGAGAGTGCTTTAGCATTTCAAACGGTAGCTAACTATAATCGTAGAGCACATTTAGGAGTTGCGTTAATTACGGCTCAGAGTGGAGGATTTAGTGGAGGAGCAATTAGAATAGCTCCTGAAATGTTAGGGATAGATTCTAGTTTAGTTCAAGAAGCTAGAGAAATTTTATCTCCGTATGTGTATTATGGAAGTGCAGTGGATGTAAATGTATGAGGTGGCCTTCCAGTATATGGAATATAAACCTTACAGGTAGTTCAGGTAAATCTGCAGGCATGCCTGCAGGTCTACAAAAAATTAAGGAAAAAGTAAAAGAAGATCTTTCAGAAGTAGGATGGAAAAAATTTTATAATAGAGAATTATTTCCTGTATTTGGTAGTTTTTTAAAAAAACATGCGGAAGAACAGGCTTCATTACATTCAAAAACAGGACTTTTAGCCAAAAGTATTGTTATAGGAACTGGCGGTTTAGGAAGGGGTAAACAAGCTTTTAGAGTGGTAGTAAAAGGAGAGGCTGCTAATTATGCAAGAATTATAAATTGGGGAGGAATTATAAGAGCTAAAAAGAAATACTTAACAGTTCCTATAGGTGACAATATAGATGAGAATACAGGTGGAAAAGTTATAGGAATGAGACAGATTAAAAAAGGTGAAGGATTTACAATTAGTCAAAAAGAAGGTATGTTAGGTGGACATAAGATTGTGTATTTGAAAGGTGATGCAATAGAGAGACACGGTTTTAAAGCTTATGCACGACCTGGTAGAAAGTTTTCAGAAAGAATTAAGCCTGTATTTGAATTAGTTAAATTTATAAGAATTAAAGGTAATAATTGGGCCGAAACTGCTAGAGAAAATGCTACAGCATCGTTTAACGAATACGCAATTCAAAAGATTAAAGAGTTTATAAGTAGATAATGCCTACACAAACACAACGAGATAAATTAGTAGACGAATTACTTCGACGGATTAAATTTGTATTTGGGCAAAATACGAGAATTTATGCAGGTGACGGTGGGATATGGGGTGCATGGGGAAGAGAATTACCTTGTTTTCATTATTATGAAATGCCAGATAGTAGGAAATTAATTGGGAATGGATTATACGACATAATTCTTCCAATCCAATTGGAATATTTTGTTAAACTAACTAGAAAAGCTGGAGTGTTTGAAGAAGGAAGGGAAAAGTTACAGCANNTACAAGCCGCGATAGAATTGGATGAAAGATTTAATGTATTCTTAAATGTAGATTCTAATACTACAACAATACGCACTGAGGAAGAATTGTGCATAGGATATGAAATGCGGACTTGTGAAATTGCAGAAATTTTAGAAAACACTTTAGGTGTTGGTTTAATTTACGAGTTTAGATATACAGACAAGTTTTTAGGTTACGAACAATTTCGACATTAACTAATGTAGGAGCTTTAAAATGCCTATTTCTCCAAGTACTGACAACTATACCCTAGGTAAAGGTCGTATATATTTCAATCCGTGGATTAACGGTGCTTACACCGGTGAAATGGCGCTGGGTAATGCCCCTGCGCTTACTTTCTCACTCGCGATTGAAAAGTTAGACCACTACAGTGCCATGGCAGGTCTTCGTGCCAAGGACAAGACTGTAATTACCCAGGTAACTCCAACCGTTACTTTCACACTTGATGAGGTAAATGCTGATAACCTTAATATGTTGGTTATGGGCAATAAAACTACTTCTACTCAGACTGCTGGTCAGGCTTCTGCTCAGACTTTAACCGCTGGTACTCCTGCAGAAGGTCTTTATTACGAAACTGGCAAACGGAATATTGGTATCTACAAATTAGTTTATTCCAATGTTGCGTCAGGTCCGTTTACTGTAGGTGAAACTGTTACTGGTGGCACTTCAGGTGCTACTGCTGTAGTTGCTCGTGATAAGGTTGCTGCAAACACTCTTTATCTAACTACGATTGGAGGTACTGCTCCATTTTCAGTAGGTGAGGATGTTGATGGTGCTACCGCTACAGCAAAAGTTGCTTCAGCAGTGTATTTCGATAATCGTGATGCAGTAGTTACTGATTCAGCAGGAACTTCGTTCTTTGATGTAGGTGACGATTTTATTGTTAATAGTGGTGGTGGTTTAATTGGTATTGCAGAAGGTTCAGATATTTCTGCTACAGGTCCAAAGTACACCATAGCGTATCCTGATGTTAGTTATACGATAGTAAATGGTCTTGCTAATACTTCACTTGAAGGTATGGTAAGATTTATTTCAGACAATCCGGAAGGCAATCAGCTTGAGCTTCGTGCTTGGAAAGTTAGCTTACAGCCAGATGGTGATACCGCGTTTATTGGTGACGATTGGGCAACAATTGGGTTTACTGGTGAAATCCTTA
>WSSedA2C2DRAFT_1000055_pt1 | contig 9393 bp, 8 predicted proteins | sample WetSurSA2Cattail_FD_9213 | JGI IMG/M metagenome (IMG submission 9213)
CATTGTACGGCGTGCCGTCGCCTGTGGTCGTGGCGGGATAGTACAACTAGGATGTGAAGGTCTGGCCGTTGGGGCGGAGGATGGTCACGATCTGCCGGCCAGCGCCAAAAGGACCGGGATCGGCCAGATCGGCGTATACGGCTGAGCTCTGCACCAGCACCCCCAGCAGCAAGGTTTGCAAGCAGATCTTAGAAATCCAAACCGATTTGTGCGTGGACATGGAGTCACCTAGAACTTGTTATTGAAGGCTCTTATCTTAGAAACAATATGTAGCTGATATATCCCAAAATGACAAATGCTAATAAAGCTATTACCAGGTTCTTCGAGTTCATTGTTACACCTCTTGCACATCGAAGTCATTCTTGATGCAGTCGTGGCTCAATAGGGAGTTCTTCCCGCTACCATCGATTTAGTCTATGATATTTTAAAGAAAAATATGAAATAACAAATAAAGCCTGACCCCAAGGATTTCAGCCTAGGCCTTATCTGTTTCTTATTTTACGATTCTAAACGGATTTGTGAGACGGAATTGTCTTGTATGCGCACTAACGCCACATCTGGGTAAGCTCCGGGTCCTAATGTAACAGGTACTAAGTTTTCCGTTGTTTCCTTTCCTAGAGGATCCGCATAAAAAGACCATTTCCCAGAAATTATTGCAATCGATGAGATTTGATCGTTCCAAAAATTATTACCCACCGTCAAATCCGGATCACTCGCAAAGAAATGTCTATGCTCGCCACCAAAACCCGTATTCTCAAAAACTATTAATTGCGGAACCTCTGCGCTGCCCTGTGCTGCTGCCATTCCTATCCATGCAAGCAACAAGGCTAATATTATTGCTATCGTTTTCATAAACTATAATACGAGTTTATTATATAGATAGTTTTTGTTGAGGATTCCTATAAACCTCCCCTTGGTTTTAATATCGAAATCTATAAATACTAATATTACTATTATGTAATATGGATTCTTTTACTGTATGGACCTGCGAAGACTCAGCGAGAAGCAAGAGAAATCTCGATTGTCAAAAGTTTCGAGTCTGATTGATTGGATGCCAATCCGTCGGATTCTCGACAAAATGTATGATAACAAAAGCGAAAAGGGTGGAAGACCGAACTGCGACGTCATTTTGATGTTCAAAATTCTCATACTTCAACAATGGTATGGTTTAAATGATCTGGAAGTTGAAAGACAAATGGCGGATCGCATCTCATTTATGTCATTTCTTGGTTTTCCCGATCCATTCCCTGATTCTAGGACGATATGGCTATTCAAGGAACGCATGGCAAATACTGGAAAAGATAAAATGGTCTGGGCAGAACTTCAAAGGCAGTTGGACGTCATGGGCTTAAGTGTTAAGCGCGGAACAATTCAAGATGCCACATTCATCGAGGCAGACCAGGGATCTCTCAAAAAACCACGCGGCGATGCGGCTAAAACTCGTCGCAGCCGAGATGGCACCAGCGCGAAAAAGGGGAATGAATATCATTTCGGATACAAGTTACATCAAAAAACTGATATCGATTACTATCTGATACGTGAAATCGAAACTACCACGGCAAAGCTTCATGATAGCCAGGTTGATCTATCCACTGAAGGTGAAATCGTATTAAGAGATCGAGGCTATTTTGGAGTGCAGACAAAAGGTATTGATTTCACCATGAAGCGAAGAACTACAGAAGAACCACTTGAAGAATTAGATAGAGAGCGCAATCGCCTCATAAGTGTTCTGAGATCACCAGGAGAACGGCCTCACGCTGTGATCAAAAGAGTTTTTAGGGCGGGAAGAGTGCTGGTTACTACCGTAAAAAGAGTAGGCGTATTAATGATGGTTACAGCTTTTGCTTTTAACCTCTATCAGCTCTGCACACTCAAAAATGCCAAAATTATTTAGATTAGCGGAAGCTATCGAAGAACGGCCAAAAATGAAGAGAAATCCAAGGAGTTGGGAACTAAATTCGAAAAAAATAGGGGAGATTCCTGAAAATCGAATGGTAAACGGGGTTAATAGGAATCCTCTGTTATCTTAATTTATAAGCATTATCAAAGGCAATAGCTATGTGTTATCAGGTAACCCATTGGAGGAATAATCCAATTCCAGTGAATAAATCACCTACCCGATGGGTCCAAAAAGACCGGAAGCATAATAGGGCTTAGCCAGATAGGAGAATAGGCTTTCTATCTCTAATTTGTGTAACTTGCAAGAACCATCCAACTTTTTGGGCCAATGAGCCGTAGCGCAATCCCTTCGGGTCAATGGAGATGTGGAAGGATACACCTGCCTTCTTCTGGTTGGTCCTATCTCCAAACAGGATAGCGAGATTTATTTTCAACAAAGAATTAATCATCAGCGAGATCGCCAGAAGAACAGGACATAACAGTGAAACGTCAAGGATTACCTTCGCTCTCAAGTTCCGCCACTTTCATTATGAGATAGCTGACCTACGTCAGTAGATTAACCAATCAGTTCAGCCGGCGTATCTAGGAGATCCAACAGTTATGATATTGCGACCTTCTAATGTCTTGGCCGTCCGTATGGCAGCATTTGCCTCATCCGTGCGATTAAGGGCCAATAGAGCCCGGGCTTTGCCCTGAATGGCATCAGCATTCTGCTGATCCAGCTTTAGAACAGAATCATAGGCATCCAAAGCTTCCTGGTATCTATGCAGAAGCGATAGAGCATTGCCCATACCGAGCCACCCATCAGAGAGGGATGCATCAAGCTTTAATGCCTTGGCATATGAAGCCACTGCCTGTTCAAATGAACCCTTCAGATAGAGTCTGTTAGCATCATTCAGCCAATAATATGCAGAACCGTTAGCATCATAATCTGCCGGCTGGTTAGGAGTAAATGCCCGATAGTAATTAAGTGGCTGGCTAGATGTAGGTATGCCATAATTATAGGGCACCAAGATCTGTTGAGCTCCATCACCACAGTAATTCATAAAACAGAATATTTCGTTATACCAATTGTTCTGCTCCGCCCCTGCCAGGCCGAGGTGATACCAATCATCGCAATCATCATAGCCACATGAAGCCAAGCATGTGACACAATTTGGTTCCACGAGCACCCAAGCCATAGCAATAAACAACAATTTCTCCGCGCCTCTCACTGCATACCCTCCTAATCATCGAAGCATTAATGTTAATACATTCGAGATTAGTATATATAATATATATTGTGTGGAGTCTCAATGATGCTCTAGAGCCGCGAAACAGAAATCTGTCCTTTTCAGTCTCATGGAAAACGACCGCGGAGGATTGTTTTTCAGAAGAGTGTCGCATTATATGAATAGATTTCAGCTCCAGGCAGTACTATAACCGGTAGTCCAATTAGCTCGTCATGCACATGCAGTCATTTGGAAACGGAATTCGCCAGTTTCTTTCCCGCTTCATTGCACTTTGCCAAGATCTCAGCGTGACGGTGCCACCGCGACAGCAACGCCTTGAATGGCTCTTTCAAATTTGAATGACCCGCACATAGGCGATCCAGCACCGCAAGAGCGATCTCATCGGGTGGGCGCTACTCCGGCCTGGAAAGAGCCACTCCTCGCCGGGCTGCAGGCTCTCTTTGATGGCCTGCACACCCTGGCTGGGGGCGCGTCATGGAGCCTGTTTTATGGTTGGTGGAAGAACGGAAGCTGCTGCAAAATGTGAGCCGATCTTGCGGGCACTGCCCATTGAAGGGGGCTTTCTGCACACTGGTGCACCAGGGAGCGGGCATTTTGTGAAGCTGGTGCACAACGGAATTGAGTTTGGAATGCTGCAATCAATAGGCGAAGGGGTTGAACTTCTTCAACATAGCGATTTAGACCTAGATTTGCGTGACATCTTTGGAGTCTGGTCGCATGGATCAGTGATAAGAAGCTGGCTGGTGGGGCTGATGGAAAAGGGTCTTGGAGACGTCAAGGACCTCAAAGAAGTTTCTGATTACATCGAAGACATGGGAGGTCAACTGGCTGGTTCAGGAGGGTATTGAAAAAGAGATTCCTCTGCCGGTTATCACACAGTCGGTAATTGAGCTTTTCAGGTCCAGAAACAAGGATAGTGATGCAGCTAGGGCCATAGCAATAATGCGCCATAGGATTCGGCGGACATCCTTATGGAAAGGTGGATATATAGCTAATGAAAGAGAACAAGCAGGATTCACCCAATCTGATTTCTGGAGAGGTCGCAGAAAGAAAGGAGCAAATCCTAGTATGAAAGGCTGATATAATGAAATCTTTGCCCAAAGGTCGTTTAGATGCATTCGCTGATGGCGTGTTTGCGATAGTCATCACGTTACTGGTGCTCGATCTTCCCATACCAGAGGCATCCGAAGATATTACAGCACTCATGCCACTATGGCCTGATTTCATCGCTTACCTCATTAGCTTTGCATTTATCGGTAGCTTTTGGCTAGCGCATTCTTCAATTACTCATTTGACTAAACAAGAGACCCCACGTTCGTACCGCTTTACTCTTCTAATGCTCTTCTTCGTGACGCTGCTTCCATTTACTACGAAGTTCATGGCTACTTACATCAATGACCCCCATCCAACTTTCCCGGTAATAGTCTATGGGTTAGATCTACTGGCAGCATCGGCGATGATGAACACAATCATACGTTCAGCACTCAGCACCCCCGATATCCTTGTCGATGAGTCGGCCAAAGGCGAGCTTAATGCTTTGAAGCGAAGGCGGCAAATTGCCGTCGTTATTACTGGCTGTGCGATGATCCTTGCGTTATTCTCTCCAAAAATCGCTCTTGCCGGGTATGTTGTAGCGCAACTATACTATTCTTTCACACCCCATCTTCACGGAGACGAGGAGATATAGCTAGGATAAACCTATTTTTTAAGACCGAGAAAGGAGCACCTCATTAACTATCATACTTATGATCCTATTCAAACAAATATATCGTATTTTAATTTATTGATATTATTAATGGGATTGATTTATATCCATGAGTCAAAGGCGGGCTTAAATTCAATTATAAGTGAGAACAAGTCTGATTGTAGCCAGAGAATTAGCTGCAATTCAGAATTCCGTGAAACTGAAGTTGGAGATAGAGATGACCAAAGCCAGTCTGCAAGACCATCTACGCTATCGTTTCGATAATTACATGTCCAGGGGGACTGCAGCACTCATCGGCGGTCTTGCGATAATATCCCTTCTGCTAATTCTTGCTGCAACCATCGTTATCACGCTTTTCAGGTTCTCCCAGGATGGACAGAGAAGCCTACCATTTAGCGAGGCTCTCTGGGAAACCATGCTCCACTCAATGGATACCGGGACGCTAGCTATGGACTCCGGCTGGGACATGCGTCTGATTATGCTGATCGTGACGTTAGGAGGCATCTTTACCCTAAGCGCATTGATTGGCGTTCTAGGCAGCGGTCTAGAAATGCGTTTGAACGAGCTTCGAAAGGGTCGAAGCAAGGTGGTCGAAAGCGGTCATACTGTAATCTTGGGATGGTCTTCACAGATTTTCCCGATCCTTGAAAAGCTGGTGACGTTCCGTCCAACTAAAAGGAAGATTTGCATAGCGATTCTGGCTGAAAAAGACAAAGTGGAAATGGAAGACGAGATTCGAGAAAAAATCGGAAAGCTTCACGACGTATCAATTGTATGCCGGCATGGCAATCCGATGGATCTAGGTGACCTCGAAATCATCAGCCCACATGAATCTAGAGCTATCATTATATTGGCAACTGATTGGCACTATCATGATGCTGAAGTAATAAAAACATGCTTGGCGATTATCAACAATCCGCGACGTCGCAAGGAACCCTATCACATCGTTGGAAGCTTGCGTAATCCAGCCACTCAGGAGATCGCGCGGCTTGTATCTGCAGGAGGGGAAGCCTCGCTGTTCCAGGTGGACAATTTGATAGCTCTGATTACTGCCAAGTCTTGCCGTCAGAGAGGTCTTTCATTAGTTTACGAGAGCCTTCTCGAGGCGGGACTCTATTTCAAAATTGAGCCAACTCTAATAGGAAAGACCTTTAAAGAGGCGCTAAGCTGCTATGACGAATCTGCAGTAATAGGTCTTTTGCGGAATGAAGCGGAAATCGCACTCAATCCAGCAATGGAGACTATATTAGGAGCTAGCGATCAGATTATTGCAATCTCAACTAGGGAGCCTATGCCAACCTCAATGGCTGAGACAGTTCTTAAGGAATCGACCGCTGCCATCCAGCTCGTTCCATCACCCGCAAGCAAGCCGGATCGTATATTAATCCTAGGTTGGAATATTCGAGGGGCACGTATCATCGAGCATATGGAAAGCTATGCTCTGCCTGGATCAGTTGTTCATATTGTGACCGAAATTGGCAATCCCGAGGCGCAATTAAATGCTCTAGAGAGAAAGCTCACCAATCAGACCGTGCAATATCAGCATGGCGAAATTTTCAGCCGTGGTTTACTGGAATCGCTGGATGTCAGCAGTTATGATCATATTGTTGTGCTCAGTTATGCACCTGATATAGAAACGCAGAAAGCAGATAGTATCACAATTATCACGTTGCTGCATCTTCGTGACATTGGCAAAAAGTCCGGAGCCGTATTGCACATTGTTAGCGAGATCATGGATATCCGCAACCTTGATTTAATACAGGCTTCTGATATGGATGAGTTCATTGTCAGCGATCGGCTGGTCAGCTTGAGTCTGGCGAAACTGGCCGAAGATAAACGCATTCGGAGCATATTCATCAGTTTATTCGATGCCAAAGGACCTGAGATATTTCTAAAGCCGGTCGCCGATTACATCATTACGGATCCCCCGGTCAGCTTCCATTCGATACTTGAAGCTGCCCAGAAGCAAAACGAGATAGCTATAGGCTATTGTATCAAGACAAAAGGCAATGAAACAAAAAAACAGTTTGATGTGATCTTGAATCCATCCAAATCACAACTAATTGATCTTGCAGCTGATGATCGGATCATAGTGGTTGCAAAGGAGCCTTAAGTTCTTTTAAGATTATGAAACCAGGCCCCGATTGTCGAGGAGAGGCTAAACTACTTTTGCTCTCTTGATCCTACAGGGTTACATGTGGAGGACTCTCTGAGCTGCGAAATGATCGAGGTAATGTATCAAATTAGTTCTGATTTCTAACATAAGTTGAATAAAAATTTATAAAAAAAAGTGCGGGAAATTCTTTATGCGAAGATGAAGGTATTCCTTCAGAGCTCCAATTCAACAAACCAATTTATTTTATCTTTTCCGCAGCCTTGGCCCCTTCTGCGAGTTCTGAACCAAGAGCTACAAGTGCGCTAGGTTCTATGAGGCCTTGGGCAAGAACCACGCCATTTTGTTTTAGGGCTATTTCCTTAAATTTCTTAGCCCACAAATGCTCAACTAGCAATAGGCCTGCTGCTGTGCCTTTGGGCATATCCTGTGCAACTCTCATGATTCTTTCTTTGTTAAGCCCAAACTCCTTCTGGGCAACCCTTTCGGCTCCTGCTTGGGCACCCGCTTTGGCACCTTCCTTACCAGCAGCACCCAATCCAATTAGTGCGCCGACTGCCGCACCCAATTTAATTCTTTCTTCATCAGAAAGTTCGGTAATTTTAGCAGCTTGGATGTTTCCATTGGCATCTTTTGCAATTGCCGTGAGTCCTATTACTCTTATGACCCCAGCTTTGCTAAGATTAGAGATCTCTTTGATTAATTCACCTTTCAACTGATTTACATCTGGGAATCCCAGTGCAATCATCGATATTGGACCAAATTCAACCATTTTAGTTCCTCCAAAAATTTCTTTTCGTGCTATTGTTTTGATCTAGACCTAATACGACATTTTTATATATTAAGCTTTTGGTACATAACTATTATAGTACCATACTCGATATAAACCTAAAACTTAAGCAATATTGCAGCGAGTGTCATTATGGCTGAAATTGTCGCTGGACAAAGGAGGAAGCGAATTCCGCTAAATCCGGGTGAGTTGCGGCCCGAGGAACACATTCAGGTTGGCGTTATCACACGGTACGTCACCATCCTGGTCAAGACATACAAGGAGCTGCGGCAGTCCCATACCAGACTTGACCAGACTGGATTAAGCAACTGAGAAGGGACAGACCGGCACTTTATGGGCGAGAATGGCTAGTGGCAAGCATCATCGCCGCAAAGGTCGGTGGAGGTTTATGATTTCATCTAAAGACTCGTTGAGGATTTGATAATTCTGAAAATCTCTCTTTAAGGAACGATGAACCAATTAAGAGAGTCTTCGTATAGCTTTCATAGCTGCATGATCACGCTTTGGGATGGATAGATAATGAGCAAATGCCCTAGAATGTGTCTATAATGTGCCATTAAGAGGCAATTGGAAAGAGGAGAAAAATGCCATCTCCCTCATCCTCTTTCAAACACCCTGCAAAAAAGCTCACCCGATGCCTTATGCTCCAGCCCGCCGTATTCCTGCCGCGTGAGCGGCTTGACATCGTCCATATTATACGCCACCTTTCTGGCTTTGTCCTGCAGCTCCTCCCCGGAGTCTCTTTTTCCCTCCAGGGATTTTGAAATCAGTACGACATCCTAAGATCTAAAAAGTTGAGATGGATATAATCTAAAGATCTATTTATATAATTCAGGGAACCGTCGTCATGAACTGCTTTCCGTCTTTTTCACAGAGCATCTGAATCAGCTTGCGTCCTGATGCAGCTGCAGCTGCCAGGCCTACTGATGCATCTGCCCACTGCCCTGCCATATAGAAGCTTTTCAGGCCTGGTAGTGTCCTGGTGAACCCGCCCGCAGCCGTCTCAATTAAGTTTGGCCCGAGCGGCCAGGCTTGCATTCCTTGCCAGTTTCCAGTATAGCGCTCAAATGTTAACGGCGTGGCTACGTCTACAATCTCGACCTGATCTTTGATCCCGGGGATGACTTTATCCAGTTCATCAATCACTATGCTGGCTACCTTCTCTTTCTCTGCCTCGTATAGTCCTCGATCTTCTGATAGCCCCTTCCAGTAAGCATAGCTGGTGTCTGCCACTACCTTAACTACCCCTTTGCCTGCAGGAGCTAGACTTGGATCGTAGCTGAACAGCTCTACCTCCAAAAAATCCACGTTACTATCGGCGATGGTGACGGGGTCCTCAAGTAGACATGCCATCCCGGGCGGCTCATTTGAGATGTCTCGATCCACACCTAAGGATATCTGGAGGTTCATCTTGTTCAGGCCAGGGAAGCTGGGTAGCTGGGCATAATAAGCTCGAATTTCGCTATTCAAATATTTGCCGTCCAGCATCTTGAAGATGGTTGTGAATCCGTCTGCAGCAGATACTACTGCGTCAGCCCTTTTTTCAGTCCCGTCTGCCAGGAGCACGCCCACTGCGCGCTTACCCTCAACAAGAATCTTCTCCACTTTGGATCTGTAATGGATTTCGCCGCCAAGATGGGTATATTGGCGGGCG
>WSSedA2C2DRAFT_1000056_pt1 | contig 9258 bp, 8 predicted proteins | sample WetSurSA2Cattail_FD_9213 | JGI IMG/M metagenome (IMG submission 9213)
TGATTTGAATATTTGCTCTCTGCCTTATTTATGGCTCTTTACGATGTCGCCTATCGCTGCTTCTTCTACGACCGACCTGGCTTCTGCGGTCAAAATCCTTTCTGCGATCGTTTCCTGATCTATTTTCAATTTCATTGTCCAATTTGATATTTGCATCTAAATCAAGTGCTGGCTTTTCTTTTTCAAGCATACTGCTTTGTGTCATAGAATAAGAGACCATGTCAGCCTGAACGCCATATTTGTGGCTTAAAGGTTTATCGTATATTGAGATTTTTCTTCTTTTTGTATTTTATCAACGGGACTGGTCGTATGATGTTGGTATTTTACAAGCTGCGATACAAAATTGGCAATTTCCCCGAATGTTCCAATCAGGGATAGTTCGATCTTTCTTTTCCCAAGTACATTTCTTTTTGTGCGAACAACTTTTCCTTTAATCTTAATCTCTTTGTCGTCGAGGGTGATAAACGATATCGAAGTAAACTCAAATGAAGAGTTGCAGACTATTTCAATTGCAATATTTTCTCGGCTAACATCTGTGATACGGACTATGTTAAAAAATAAAGAATTTCCATCGGCATCGGTCGAAATGCATGATGCAGGGACTGATACTTTGATTCTATGACCCATTCTTTGTTCACCTGAAGCCGTATCCGTCTTATGATTGTTGACCTCTATTGTAGTCATTTCATTTTCTGTTGGTAAGGATTGTTTATACCTGTCAAGGTATGTGGGGAAGGCACGGAAAATTTGTTCACACTTTGTACACCTTACCTTTGATCCATTCGGATTCAAAATATGTTCATTCAAATTGAATTTTCTCGAACAGTTTATGCATTCAATAATCATTGTAATTCGGTCCATTCAGTGGTCATTTCAGACAATGAAAAGTATGCTTAACAACTTGGATTCAAATAAGTTTCAGTTATAGCTGTTTGGATTTGACAGAACTTCTACGATAATAATTGGCACGAACCATGTGTTTAACAAACTGGATGTTTTCATCAGGTGTGCCTTGAAAACTTATGCCAATATAAAATTTTCCGGACCCGGTCTCACGACAATAAGCGGCTTTCCCATTTATCTCGACTATTCGATCTTGTTCATCAGCCATGATTAAAATACCATTTCCTGGTTCAATCTGTTGTGTCGTTTCCAGGAGCAAGCCTCCTTGACTGATGTCAAGCGCGGAGCCCATCAAATGCTTAATTGGCTTACCGTCTTCATCTAAACAAACGTAAGATATGAGGTTGTGTATCTGGACTCTCGGATATTTTCTCTTTTCAGCTACATTCATTTCCGCCTCGGTCTAACATGCAGCAGCGATTTCTGCCCTGTGCTTTGGCTTTGTACAGGGCATCGTCAGCCATTTTAATAAGACTGTCTGATGAGAGATCCTGATTTGAAGGCCTGCATCCCACGCCAAAACTCATGGTCAATGAAATGGTTTTGCCCTTATAGACAATGTTTTGCGACTTAATTTTTTCTCTAAGCCTTTCCGCTACCAGGAAAGCGCTTTCGATATTGGATTCTGGGAGGATTATGGCAAACTCTTCGCCACCATATCGAGCAAGATAGTCTGCCTCCCTCAGCCCATTCTTAAGGCAGATAGCTACAGCCTTTAAAGCACAATCACCCGCGAGGTGTCCGAAAGTATCATTAACCAATTTGAAATGATCAATATCAGCAAAAATCAAGGATAAGGGTCTTTTGTATCTTTTAGCTCGGCTTAACTCTTGGCTTAAAGATTCACAAAAGCCTTTGTAGTTGTGGATAGAAGTCATGCTGTCTATAGTCGTCTGTTTCCGGAGAAACTCGATCTCTTTATTTTTTTCAAGAAGCTCATTGATCATTTCAACGGACAACTTGGCCATCTCTGCTTTGGCTTTATCAAGCAGATCCGCATAATCCCTATCATCCTTAAATTGAATGTCAAAAATTGGTAATACATCCTGCGCTTGAGTATGAACTTCTTTTCCAAGGACAGCGGGATCAAATTTATCTTTATAACCATATTCATTGACAAAATGGTCAATGGTTCCAAAAGGAAGGCTCATATCCGGCGCATTAAACATGTCGATGTAAAGAGCCGAAAGGTGGAGTAATTTAGTGCGAGTTTGGCACTCCAAACTATTGCCGGGAATCTTCTGAGGATAGTGGTGATAACCGATCGGGACATAAAAGGTTTCAGGTAGTCCCCACGACTTTATCAGGTACTCGCCAACCTCCATATGGTTGAAACCAAGAAACTGGTTTTCTGCCTGATGCCATTTCCCGCCATCTTTTGTTGCCTCGGATAGAACCACGCTGTATTGTTCTGGCAGGCAACAGGCCAAAGCTAACGACCCGATGTTCTCCAGAAGCCCCATAAAAAACGCATCGTCGCATAGAGCTGGCTGAATTTTCTTAGCCAAGAGTCGCGCTGCGATGGCACCCACAAGAGAATCTTTCCAGAACCGGCTGTAATCTATCGCCTTGACCCCTTTTTTCTGGAAGCCGGTGATGAGGCTGAAGCCCAATGCCAAGTTCTTAACGGTATTGAGCCCCAGTAGCTTAATGGCGTGGTCAACCGTGGTGATTCTTGAGGACAAACTGTAAAAAGATGAGTTTACAAGTTTTAAAATTTTGGCGGTAAGAGCGACATCCTTAGAAAGGATCTCACCAATTTCGCTGATGTTCGGCTCTTCTTTTTGGACAGCCTGCAGCAGTTTTATGGCAATACCAGGAAGCGTCGGCAAGTTTTCAATCTTGCCTGCTATCGAATTTATGACCTGTGTATCTTTCATCTCAGTCCAGAACCCTCCTGATTGCCGCAGCAATCTCATTTATCAACATTGGCTTCATGACAAACGTTTTGACACCTCCCCACCAAGGCCAAAACCCCAATAATGACCAAAGAGGCCATAATTTTGATGAGGGTAAATCCTTCTTTGTTTGAAAGATAGATCTTAGGATGCATGACAACCGTTTAATATCACATGAATTTACGCCTTATTAAATTCAATGCTATTCTGAAATTTACGACAGCTGCTAATATGACAGCGCCAAGAAAAATGGATTTAGCCAACCAAATTTCCATAAAGAATCCCCTGAGACCGTACTTAATATTATCGGGTAAAATTGGAAAAACTTTAGGTAGGTAGGGGATGGCCCCAGCCAAACAGCCCAGACTTTCAGCATTTTGAAGCTGCCGGTTTTGGTCTTCAAGTTTTGCATGCTCTTCCTCGGCTTTTATGCGTTCGGTAATGTCGGTGAATCCCGACTCCGGCCTCGCTGATCAAAGCGCGAGTGGGGGTGGAGGCTCAAGTAATAACGGCGGATCGGGTGGCGGCAGCGCGGGTAGCAGTGGCGGTGGCGGTGGAGGAAGATGCTGCTTTATCTCAGTCCGTCTGGGGCGAGGGGGGAATTAATCATTTCCTGCCTTCCGAACCTGAAATCAGGACTATTCGTTATCCAGAACCTTCCTGACTGCAGCTGCAATCTCATTTATCAGAATGGGCTTCATAACAAAAGCCTTGATACCTATTTGCTTAGCTCGCTCATGGTCTATCGTCTGGCTATAGCCGGTGCAGATAATAACCGGAAGGTTGGGCCTTATGCTCATCAATTCTTTCGCAAGCACATCTCCTGTTATGCCAGGCATAGTCTTGTCAGTGATCACGAGATCGAAAAAATCGGGCTTGGCTTTGAACAATTCAAGCGCCTCTATCGGGCTTGTTCGAGAAACGACATCGTACCCTAAACGTTGAAGCGCTTGTTGTCCGATATCTACCAACATTTTTTCGTCATCCACAAACAGGATTCGCTCAGAGCCTCCCTCTATTGTTTTGGGCTGCTCTGCTTTAATTGACGCAGTCATATCGGCTTTGGGCAGATAAATATGAAAAGTTGTTCCCTTTCCTAACTCGCTTTCAACCCTAATTGCGCCGCCACACTTCTTGACAATCCCATGAACAACCGCGAGGCCCAAGCCCGTGCCTACTCCTATTTCCTTCGTTGTAAAATACGGATCAAAAATTCTTTTTATTGTATCAGCGCCCATTCCATATCCGGTATCCCTAACCGAAAGTTTAACATATGACCCTATCTCCAAGTCAATTACGGCATTTTTCTGAGCGAGGTCGATTTCGGCATTTTTCACTTCAACTTCCAAAATACCGGCCTGCTCACCGATTGCATGTTGGGCATTCGTGCAAAGATTCATGATGATCTGGTGGAGTTCAACTGAATTTGCTAAGACAGCCCCAGACTTTTCATCAAGGCGGGTTTTGATTTCAATCGTTGCCGGTATGGTCGCTCGGAGAAATTTTACAGCCTCCTTCGCGACCAGCGCTACCCTTACAGGCATTCGATCTTCATCGGTCTGTCTGCTGAACGCAAGAATCTGTTTAACAAGATCTTTTGCCCGATTTGCAGCTATCAAAGCTTCTTTGAGTTCAGCAGTGCAGTGTTCTGCACCTTCATTAAGCATGGCAAGCTCGGTATATCCAATTATTGCCGAAAGAATATTATTGAAATCGTGGGCTATGCCGCCAGCCAAAGCTCCTATAGCTTCCATTTTCTGAGCTTGCTGAAGCTGAATTTCAAGTCTCTTTTTTTCCTCCTCGGCCAGTTTTGTTGCCGTTAGGTCAATTAGGATACCCCTGACGCCTGTTGCTGTTTGCCCTCTCAGAACTCGATTGGCGTGAACACTGACGGGGAATCTGGTCCCATCTTTTCTAACTGCGGTATATTCTTGTCTGCCTAACTTTTGACCTTGAATATTGAGCATGATATCGAGGGCAACCCGCTCTTTATCCTCTGGAATAAATGCTTCCAGCACGTTAAAGCCTTTTGCTATCTCTTCCTGAGTGTACCCGAATAGGACATAAGCGTTGTGGTTGATATAGGTTAGAGTGCCATTCAGATCGACCTCAAATATTACCTGAGGAAGTGAATCAGCAAGATCTCTGTATTTATTTTCAGTTTCTCTTAGTTTTTCTTCTACCTGCTTTCGCTCGGTGATGTCGCTGAAAATTCCGAAATGTTGAATTTGCCCCTGACACTGGATAGGCACACCGGTGGACTCCACATGTATCACCTGCCCATCCGCTGTTATCATTCGGTGTTCACGGTGAGGAGCAATCCAATTTTCATTTTTACTCTTTTTTATTCTCTCAACTGATTCAAGTCTGTCATCGGGATGAACAAAATCTAAATAACGTTTTCCAATTAAGTCTCCTGCTTGGTTCGCCCTGAATAGCTTGAGTGCAGTCGGATTGGCGTAAATTATGTGCTCACCGGACCAGACAAGAATTGCGTCTGTCAAAGACTCAACGAGTTGGCTGTATTTATTCTCACTCTCGCGTAGCTCATCCTCCACTTGCTTGCGCTCAGTAATGTCGCGGGTAATGGAAAGAATAACGTCTTCTTGATTTAAGCGCAAAACGCGAGCGGACATAAGCCCAACGCCGATTTGGCCATTTTTTCGCCGAAAACTGGCCTCTAAATTTTCAACGTACCCCTCGCTCTGCAGAAATTTGACTAATCGTTGCCTATCCTTCGGGTCATACCAGATGTTAAGGTCAATGGAACTTTTTCCGATGGCGTCTTCTCGGGTGTAGCCAGTTAATTTTGTAAAACCCTCGTTGATATCAATATATATACCGTCCGACAGCCTGTTGAAATTTATCGAGTCTGGGCTTGTGTGGAATGCCAACCGAAATTTCTCATCGCTTTGACGCAGCGCTGCTTCATTATTTATTTGCCGGGAATTCTCTTGTTGTTGTTGCTGCCGCAGCCTGAAATTTTCGGTTTTGATTTCATCGGCCTGGTGGCGCAGATTGCAAATTTCATTGATCATTCTGAGGTTCTCCGGTGGTAGAATAATTTCCCTTAACTATTATCAGCGCTAATATGGATTTCTTGAGTTGTATTTTTGGTGCACATCAAGAGATTGTCTGCGTATCCGGATGCTGGTTTATACTGGCTTCGAGCATCTGTTGCGTTTTGTAGTCGACCCGCCCGAGATCAGAGCCCCTTAGCCGGTTGAAGGCGTTAACCCCACTGAATCCACCAAGGCTTCCCATATTCCGCAATCTCGTACAAAACCGAGTTGTTGGCCCCCATCCCCGAAAAGCCCCAAGCCTCAGTGTTAAATCGATGAGCCGAAAAAGCAGCAACGCCTTATCCAGGCTTAACCACCACCTTGCATACCCGCACGCCATCGCTGTCTGGTCAAAAAACAGTTCGGCGAGAATTGCTGTCCAATGTTAATGTCATTTGACAGGAAGGTTTTATTGGTAGATAATACTTGAATATTAGTATCGTATCGAGACGTTGAGTTTGAGTTTAAGTACTCAATTTTATAGCCAAATTATGATTAAATCACCTGGAATTAAGCCAATTCTGGCTGACCAAGGCGGAACTAATATTTTCTCCATGTTGGTTTTTTAGAATTTCATAAAATTCCAAATAGATACTACAACGACTCACTATCGTATACATGTTGACCATTTTGGCGTGAAGCGAGGTTTTTGTGTACAGGAATGAAATAATTTCAATAATTGAAAGCCACTCGCAGTGGCTCAAATCAGGTGGCAAGGATGGAGTCAGGGGCTACCTGCAAAACATGGATTTAAAGCAATCTGACTTTTCACGCTTGAACCTTTCTGAAATCTGCCTTGACGGTTCGAACGTGGACGATTGTAATTTCCAATGGTCGATAATGGAACGAGCCAAGATTAGAAATGCCAAAGTTAAAAACACAGATTTTCGATATGCAATACTCACCGACGCAGACTTCTATCTATCCGAATTGTCTTATTGCGATTTCCAGAGCGCAAACCTTTCAGGAACTAGTTTCAATAGTGCCAATCTGAAAGAAGCTAACTTATGTGAATCTAATATCCAAAATACCATTTGGTCCAATGTCGTTTTGGAAAATATCAGGATAAACCGTAGTTCGTTCAATTTGATTCCAAAAACGATGTTAGAAGTTTTTTCAAAAAGCATCACAATTCTCTAATGCTCTTTGTTGTTTGCTCACTGTAATTGACAGTCTTAACGGTGTATCCCCTGCTATCCTTTTAAGTGAGATGGTAGAGAGACACCCTGAAACAAGGTCATAGAAGTGTCGGGTTCGCATTTGATTAGTTTCTGCAACTTTCGGCCACGCCCGCTGGGCGAAATGCCTATTTCCGATGAAAGTTCTGTTTGAACCCTCTGGGAAGCCCCACTCTTCAATTTACATTTCGTATTGCGTGGCTATGAGGGAACGACATTATTCCCAAGCCATCCAGGAAATCACTAAAGGCACCGAAAATTTAATCGATTTCGGCGTATTCTCCAGAAATGCAGTCCGTTTGCTGGTTTCTTCCAAAATGACCCGGCGTGGGCCATTTCAAGGGGTCCGAATATTTCGTGGAGAAATCCATGATCCGGAGGCGATGCTGGACAGGGTCTGGGATGCAATCGGAAAAGCGATTGTGGAACTGAAGAGCCAGCTGCTCGACGCAGGTGTTCAAAACCGCTCACGGATACTGGTCGAAATGTGTGAACCGATTATGGATAGGATTGCTGGCAATCTCTGGAAAATGTTCAAACGGCTCTTGCCCTTGTGCCTGGGAGTAAATACACTGGGGCTGACTGCGGCCAGCAAAATCCTTTTTTCGGTTTTTCCTGAAATTGCCCTGCCGGTCGAAAAATCCCAATGGAAAGACCTGTTTCAGACTGTCGATTACACCGATATCATTTATTTGATGCGAGCGGAGATTTCCGAATGGGAGAAGAGGAGTCAAAAAAGGCTGAATGATTGCGACCCCATTGGCTCCTTCACTCTGCCGGTTTTTTATGACGCGGCGGCGATAATTGCGGTGCAGGCCTGAGCGGCGTAGCGATGATGATGGAGAAGGCTGGAAAGGGGGAATTTTTAGACAAACTGGCACATGTGTTTCTGCCGAAGTCGGAAAGGGTGCTGGCTGCGATCAAGCGGCGGACCGAAGTGGCATTGGGGTTATTTCGGTACCAATGAGCGTAGAGTCCTTGGTTATATTCAGTTAATTATCATCTGGAGAATGAGAGAAAATTTCCGCATCCTTCTCTGGGGACGATTTCGTAAAAGGGCTTGGTTGCTGCCCAAGGGAACTGAGGTAAGATCGCAGATTTAGTTTCTGTTTTCTCAAGCCGAGCTTCACACGCACATGATGGCGATGCGTCAGTATCGTGCTTTTGGAAAGCTTCAGCATTGTGGCAATTTCTTTATTGGTTTTTCCTTCTTTCACTAAAATTGCAATTTTAGCTTCCTTTTGTGAAAGTTTGTAAATCGGGTCAGAGATTCTGCGGATGAAAGGTTCCATCAATTTTGTCGTGTTGGCCTCCAGCAGTTCAGCATAAGACCGCTGTTCTGCGCTTAGTTTAGTACTTTTCAAGGATTCAACGAGCGGAAGGATTTGGTTCGCAAACCTATTGTACATCTCTTTTTTTAATGCGCCCAGTTCTGCAACTCCCTCCCTCAATAGAAACTTTAACGCCGCTTTGGCTTCCTCGACCTCGCCCGCTCTGCGTGTGTTGCCCCTCATTGCCTGACTGACATGCGCCGTAGCAGGTTTCTTCATCCCGGTCTTGAATTCCGAAGTGGATTGTTCCTTAACTACGAAAATCAGGTTCCAGGTCATATTGTCAATGTTGAAAACCGGTATCATTTCTAACGTTAGCTCAGCAGATTTATCAGAGGGCATCAGGCTCATGGAATGGGTGTAGGGTTTCTTCGATTCCACCGCATTCAAGAAGGCTTCATGGAGCAAGCTTGCCTTTTCGATCGGGAATAGATCGAAAAGCGATTGTCCCGGAATTGGCAGCAGAGTTTTGTTGCACACTTGGAATTCAATGGCATTGCTGAAAATCACCTTGATGCTATCGTCAAATACCAAGGTGGGGAATGGTATACTTCCAATCAATTGTTCAATGCAGGTCTTCCAGGACATTCCGCCCATCCTTCTTTAAATATGGTTTGACCTATCTTGCCATATAGTATCAATATTATCATGAATATTAAATAATTACAATTTGACGATAAAAAATATTGAAGAGGGTATAATTTATCGATAGGGAATACAGAAGAGAGAAACGATCCAAATTTGCACACATCGGACGGTGATCTAAATCCAATATTACTGTTGGACGAAGACACGCCGCGTTCTCACAGGAAAACGCCGTCTGTCAATTGGATGAGAAAAAATGCTTTGGGCAACAACCCGTTGATATATTAGATATTGCAAGAGG
>WSSedA2C2DRAFT_1000059_pt1 | contig 9071 bp, 5 predicted proteins | sample WetSurSA2Cattail_FD_9213 | JGI IMG/M metagenome (IMG submission 9213)
GTTTGAGCCGTCACTCCGCCAATGAAGGGTTTAAATAGTTCAATACTATCATATTCCCAACCACCCGATGTGTTAGCCATGACTATTATTTTGTTGTTTCCCCAAACCGTATCCACCGGAATATAGAACATATATCCAAAACTAGGCAACTCGGAACGAAAAATCTTATCAGGCATCATTGCTTTTACATCATCTAGCATTACGCATAGCTCATCATAAAACTCATCAAACTGAGTACCCATAGACACTCGAATACGGTACATACTATCATATTGTTGAAGTTTTTTCGGCAAGAAAGACAACTCTGGATCCGAAAGATTTATAGCAAATACGTCTGTATTAGAAGTAAACGTATCTCCCACTAATAGGATTTGCTCATGACCAAAATCACCGGTCTCAAATATATTAGTGCTGGCATTCAGCTTATCAAATTTGTTTCGTATGATCGGAGATAGAGGCAGACTCTTAAGTTCTTTAACCAGTGTAGGGTAGGTTTTGGCATAGTCATCTGCGTTGATTCCTTCGGTAAGAGTTAGTTTGGCATGCTTCATACCCATCTTTTCAAAATCGTTTATGTATGTCCTTATGGCGGGAATTAAAGGTTTAGATTGATAAGTACTGGTTTCAAAAGTTACTCCCACAGTTCCAGCCCATGCAAACAATTCTGGATCTTCGAAGACCTTATAATAATCAACCATGTCCCAGGATTCTTTTCTTATGTGCCAGCGTAATTCTAAGATTTGTTCCGCTAATACTTTATCCCCTTGACGCATTTTTTCGTCAGTACAATACTGCCAACAAACACCAGTATAATGAGGGCATTCCGCCTTACATCCATTACATGGTGGAACAATAATTTTATTGACTTTATCGATACTAAACTTGTTGTATTTTTTTACAATTTCATCAGACTGCACGCATTCAAAAGTAGGTTTAACCACTAAACCATCACTAACTGAAAAATCCGATGGAGAAGCGTTCCAGAAATAGCAAGGACTAATATCAGCTCGGCGATTATAAATCTCATAGCCAAGCGGTAATCTATACTCAGTTATGGCATCAAGAGTAGTAACATCCAATATACCTTCTTTATCTGGTTGTCTGGTTCCAAACTGTAAGATGTAAGGAGAGTAACCAGAGCAGGTTACTTGTGTTCCAGCACCATCGCACTGCCCATTATTCCAGCCGCTTATAGCTCCAAAATCAATCGCTTCTGTAGGATAACCATCATCATTTACTGCTGGTATAGGCACCCATTTTTTACCAGTACGCCTGTTAACCACATGTCTTGAAGGATCTGGTAAAGTACATATTTTTTGAGTTCCGGTGCCAGCATATTGAGCACACGATGCTGCGGTTCCTAGGAAATTACAGAAGGGCCAAAAATCAGACTTAGCCCCGCCTGGGCCAACATAAGCACACATGCTATTAAGAAAATCCCAGTGTGGACAAGTCCCAGGCTCTGATGGAAGACCATCCGATCCTATGCTCCAATATTGACAAACATTTGGCGTCAAACTAGCCATTAGTGTCTATTACCTCCAAATTAAATCTACCAGTTGCTTCATCAACATGATAACAAACCTTTTTTGCGCCCTCGTAAAAACCAATAGTGCGACGTTCTATTCTAAAACTCTCAGCTATGCCAGGAACAATGCTTGCTCTGTACTTCACAAAGTAAGCTTCTTTCCCAGTTAAGTCCCAGCGACGTCCATCATAAAAAAGGGAAAGCCTAGATATCTGGTTCTTGGGCACTTTTTTCCAGTCTAGATCGCTTTCCCTTAGAATAACTCCATTAAATAATTCAACTTCCCATCCTCGTATCATAATTCCTCCTTAACCCAGATAAATCTGATTCTATGTTAAACTGATTTACGCATAATCAAAATACAATCTGTAATTGATTGTACTATTCGCACCAGTTTCGCTTGCGCCTAATCTTATACACACCCAAACAGGATCGCTCGTCATACCTCTTAATGGATAATTACCCACAGCTTCACTCAGATCGGCCGTAGCTACAACAGCAAGATTAGCCTTAGTAGCATACAAATAAGAAGGCGGTACATCACTATCAATATCCGCGGCGACTATATTGGTGTACCATTCAGTACCACTTGCCACTGGCGTGTTATCAGGGCCTACGGTGCCAAACCTAAAATAGGTGTCGTCATTACCAGCATCGTGATGGCTGAAAGTCCCATGACTTTGTAAACCAAATTTAACCGTGCTCATTTGAGCAGCGCCAGATTTGATTTCAAATATAACCGACTTAACAGGGCTTTCAGTAGACACGGTTACGTTACCGTAATTTAAACTCGTAATGTCATAACTAGCTGGTTTAGGAGCCGAGCAGATTATATAATAGCAATCACCCGCGCCTAAAAGATCTGTAACAGGGTCAGTAGGATTGAATTTGATATACAATCCTCTAGATCCCAAAGCCGTGTAACCACCAGAAATTGTAGTCGTAGGACTTGAACTAGCATCACCTCTGTCGGAAGCATAAACATATTGAGCGGTGCCGACAGCTGCGGTTGCATTTGTTCCCTGTACATAATCTGGTTTGTAGCATTGAATAGTCCAAGCCGCACTATATGTGTTAAACACAGCGTCCGTGAATTTAACCATCAGTCCATATTTACCAACATTATACCAATAATCGGGATATAAAAGCTCTACCCAATCGGTTTGATCATCTAAACTGGTTGTGCTAGTCCATCTCATTCTCGGCACATTTCCAGTTCCACCACCCATCGTTGTCCCATTTGTAGTATCAATATCCAGAGTGTACTGAATGTCACTAGTATAATTATACACACCGTTAGTACTTATAACTCCAGCATAAGTATTACTACCATTTTTAACTGGCGTACCTATATTACGATTAGCATCACTATCATTAGAGGCTACGATCTTATACACTTCATCAAAGAACCCTCTATAGGTTCCAGAAACTGAAATATCTCCAGCAAATGTATAGGATGCTTTACCATCAGGCAAAGCTGAGCCACCAGATTCTGATTTTGTAGCAAATCCTAAAACTAAATGAGCTGTGTTTGTTCCGCTCACTACTGTTACGCTGGAAGCTGATCCTAATGTACCTGAATAAATCTTAAATCTATTACGCTTATCCATAGTTCCAGTAACTGTTACGTTTTCCCACACACAAATAGCGCTATCCCAACGCTCGTCCACTTTACCCAAATCATGCATTCTTTCGGTAATATTCCTAGCTACAAATCTCGGATCCAAGTCGGAACCTGAAGCTATAGTTACATAAGGGCCAGAGTCACCATCCATGGATAGATGCAGATTATTTGTAGTAGGGCCTATATCAATAGTATCGCCTGGATCTGTAGTTCCAATTGAATAGCCTCTTGTTCCCTTACCACCATTACCTCTGCCAAGAGTAGCTATACCGGAAGCAGATACATCGTACTGTACCCATCTCGTTTCCGCTGCCATAATTTAAACCCTCCTCATTAAATTGTTGGATCCTCTATCGTAAAAGTAAACACATAAGGAGCCAATTCGTTACCCGAAAAATCTCGAATTCCAGAAACTGTTATAGTATAAGTTCTTCCGTAGAAGAAGAACGTGTTTTGCGGATAAAGAACCGCAGGTAAATCAACCGAACTAATGGCCGTAATAGACGCACCTAAATCATGCGCATATAAATCAGCCGTCTCAAAATAGAAAGCCTCGCCCTCTACGTTCGGACAAATAACTGTATTGGCAGCCTCCACGGTAATTATGACTTCTTTTTTAGGCCCCCAATCTACTAACTCATCGAATTCACAGTGATATCCATATAATAAATGATAAGTCTGTTCTAATATGTCACTGTTCAAATTCTCCGCATGAATGGTTAAATCTATAATCCCACTCGAAACAACACTAGTCGGATAATAATAAAAAGTGCTACCCGAATTAGTTGTGGAAACCACCTGACCATCATGAATAAAATAGGTTCCAGACGTGCTTATTCCGTAGAGCGTGTCTGTCACGTCTACCGAAAAATAACTTAAATTTGCTACTGAAACCCATTGCTCAACTCCAATGGAGAAGTTATCAATTACGATGGTCATTTTTTGAATAATCCTCTATAAATAGAGCAGTTAGTTTATTAATCAATTCGATAAACTATTGGAGTTATTGATACATTCCTTTCTTTTCCGCCNATGGTAATTAAAATACTATCTGAATCCAAGCCCGTATCATCGATAGCATAAACATTTACAGAAATGCCCTTAATCTTTCTATAAACCCCCCTGGAACAAGTCTCAGGAAACACACTGAATCTATCTATCCAAGGGCCGGTACTCCCAGCGCAATAAAAACGCCACGCGTCGTGTAACAAATTACCATTAACATCTCTAACATCTACAAAAATTTCAGCATGTTCCCCATAATAAAAATCTGCCGGCGGGTTATAAAAGACATGATATCCTCCAGAAATACCAGAAACAGTAGGCGTAACAAGCCTATTATCCACGTACATCGCTAAAGTGTTTATATCTACCCCTTCTCCCGCATCAAACACATCAAATTCTATATCAGCTGAAATAGCAACATCTTCCTCTTCCCTGCCAGGCACCTCATTATCAATATATGGCGCTCTGTAATCAGGTATAACTTTAAACCAGTAATCCGTCAAAATTATGTTAGGAACAGGTGCGACATCATAAACCTCAATTGAAACATAAACTACTGCGGTGTGGTGAAAGTTAGTTGTAGGATTATAAGTAATATCGAGACCAAGCAAACCCCCACCAGCGTCGAAAGTAAAAATTGTACAAAGAGAGGTAACATCAACATACCCTGTATCTCCAGCATAAGACACCTCCCGAACTTTGAAAACCAACGTAGACTGGTTTAAACTAAAAGCGTAAGGGCGTAATCTAATCCAAATATTAGTGTCTACTGGATTTTTTTCCGACCAAAAAGCCGGAACAGCCTCTACTACAAACTGAAATTGACTTATAGTAGCGGTGTCTTTATGTCCAGTNGNNGTNTGNCTACTTATATACAGCTGGCTAAGCTGTAAAGTNTCCGTTTTTTCCTTCAACTGATCTACTGGAATAGCATTATTAAAGGAACTAGGTATTTGATCTAAGCCCATTGTCCTGCTTAGATTTAGGCGCTGTGTTATTAAAGGTACAGTAGCAATCGGAGGGCCAGATGGCGTCCAAGCCCCACCAGGAAATTGAAACTTTGATAGTTGACTTAATCCCACCCATGATTGCACACCGCTTACCTGATCCAGCATCGTAAAACTTTGGATTCCAGAAGACGTTTGATCTATTATCGCGGACTCTATTCTGAAACGCTTATGGAAATCCAAGACAAAACCATCCCAAACATAAACACTACCATAAATAGTGGAGTTAGATCCATCTACTCGCACATCAATATCGACATCCATAACATCCGGTATCGGATCAGTGGGCCAATAGTAATTCAAGTAGTAAGTTAAAGTAGCCACACCATTAGAGTCAGTAACTACATCTCCACTCAGAGGACTAAAATAACCGGCATCAGAAGGGGTATCCTGAAAATGCACATTTTTGCTACTTAATGTAACTCCGAATTGATCTCTCACCACCCCAGTTAAAGTCAAGATACCGTTATTCATAACTACACCAGCTGGAGAAGGTTTGATCTCAATACTTCTAGTGTAAGGAGTAATCGTGTCAAGTTGATAATTATAAGTGGCCCAAGAAGACGTCGTTTTAATACCTGAATCATTGGATAGTGTGGTCTTTAATTGCAGTCTATAAATAGCACTACTATTAAAAGCCAAGCCGTATACCGGAATTATCGTCAAATTATCACTCTCGACATTAGTCATTACCTGCGATTTTTGAATCTGAAACGTAGTCTTGTCCAGATAAAGAATGTTGTTATCTTGAACAAAACCTACCGCAGCATAATCCCTACTCCAAGAAGCGGCTCGGACTCCAGAATAAACACCACTATCTCTAACCGATGTTACTGTTCCACTTATCGCATTAATCGTAAAAATAGATCCTCTTGTAGTATCCCCGCTCTGACCAACATCGCTAAACAAGTAGATGTTTCTATAGTAACTTATTTTGTTTGTAGAAGCATACTCGTAGTGTGGTGGGATAGCTCCACTGGCGGTTAGATAAACATTGCTTCCCGAAACACTAGTCACAGTCACATATTCAAAAGCTTGGGGATTATCTGTATCGGTGCTAGGCCCTAATAATAAAAGATCTCCAGCTATAATACCACTAGCCCCTGTCACTTGTATAAACCCTGTTCCCGTTGTTGTTGCGGCGCTAAAAGTAATTTCATAATTCTCTACCGCCATCGCGTAGCAATCAAAATTGTAAGTACCGCTGGAAGTCAAATTAATGGTCTGCTGCAAAGTTAATTCGTTTGTACCTACGTTGTCAATGTACCATCTTTTAATCAGGCAATTACTGCTACTAACACGCTCTAGTGTAAAAACTGGTAATAGATCTCCCAACTGATTGTATGCCAGGGATAGTGCTCTAGGCCCAGTATATTCAAGCGCCTTTATTTCATTTACACTATTATTCAGTGTGTAAGTTACCTGAGTGACACCAGCGCTTGTCTTAAATCTAAACACCCCAGTGGTATGATCTATACTGCCAAATTCATCAGATCTTGGGGATAAGCAAAAATTAGGATTGGCAACTTGTATATTTTCGTAAGCCATTCAAAACCCCTTTAATCAAATTGAGTAGCGGTGCCTTCTACGGTAACTGTTCTTACCGCCGTTCCAGCTTTATAATAGGACACCGCCTCACCTGTGCCAAAGAAATAATCCGTATAAGCTGGGTTTATGGTCATGAATCCTACAGTATCATCATCAGTAAAATAAACAGGTTTATCCCAAACCCCATCTCCGTACTGATCATTTACTAAAGCCGTTATTTTAGAAACATTGGTAGCGTTATTAGGTAAAATAACCGGATAAGCTGAAACACTTATCGTATCAATAAAACGCCTAGTCGTTGATAACACATAATTATAAGTTGCCCATAGCCCCGTATCAACACCATAATAAATCTGACGTTGCTGTAATCTATAAAGATTAGTTTCTACCATAGCCAGGTCATAAATAGCATAAGCACCATTGTCTATTTCCATTGATGTGTCGACAATCATGGTACTCACATCTAGGTAATTAATTTGATTGTTTTTGTAGTAAACTAAATAATCTTTTGGACTATCCAACGGCCCTTCTACTTTATAAAATGTGCAAGCTGAAATATCGTCATAAATACTTCCACTATAAGTTACAATTCCAGAACCAGTTAAAGCGTTTATTTTATGTAAAGTACCGGCACCGGTACTATTGAACATCCATATATTATTATAGAAATTCACATCGTCGCCTAAAGCATAATTATATGAAACACCAGAGGAAAGAGTTATATCTTGACCACTAATAGAGGTTATGGTAACTTCTTCATAATAAGACCCACTAGTAGTTGGGCCTAAAGTTAAAATTGAGCCACTAACCAAAGTAGAAGCATAATTATCTATGTGGATTATGTTTTCTCCCGCCGCCACGCCGCTCGACAAAGTATCATGGTAATGTTCTACAGTAAAAGTTCTAGGCGCAGCAACAGACGTAAAATTAAATGTATTCATTAACGCGCAAATACCGTTGTTATCAATTTTCCAGCGTTTTATAGCCACCGCGCTGGTGCTAACATTTTCCATACTCCAAAAATTAATCCCATCAAACTCTAAACTGGTAACGGGATAGCTAAGAATTGTTCCTAATGGATAAGTAAAAGCTGTTTTTCCACCATCTGTCTTACGAAAAAGAACATCCCTAGTATCATCCATCATATAAAAGGAATTATCATCAACAGTCATGTTGGCTTTTCCAAACCTGATGTTCTCGTACATTTATCTACCTTTATACCTGAGAAGCTACAGCCGTAATGGTTACCTCTTGCGCAGCGGTTCCAGATGTAAACACCGTAGCCGCTTCTCCTTCAGAATTAGTGCTGACTGGGTTGGGGGCTAAACCTCCACCAGGGCTGGCATTCTCGCTAAAGGTAACGGATCTACCAGAAACTGGCTGCAAGAATTGATCTTTAACTAGCGCAACTATACTTGAAGTAGAAATAGCATTAGCAGCTATGGTAGCTGGATGAGCAGCTAAAGAAATGGATGTTATAAAAGAATCCAAAGAAGACAACTCGTAGTTATAGGTGCTCCAATCACCACCCGCACCATCCTGTCTTAATTGTAGTCTATAAACATTTTGATCATCCATTGTCAGAGCATAAACCGTTATTACAGTCACAGAATCGCTAGCTATGTTATCCATAACCATAGATCCATAATAAGGTAAGGTAGCTCCAGCAGCACCTACATTTATAAACAACGTGTTGGTACCTTTTATATAAGCCAAAGTATCCACAGTTCCATAATCGGCGAAAGAATCTACATTATAAAAAGTAGACGCATAAATATCTTTATAAGCACCACTGGCGTATTTAGTTATGTAGTCACCAGTATACGCATCGAATTTATAAAGCGCTCCTGTAGAACTATCTACCCCATTATAGTTGTTAAACACCCACAGATGAGTAAAGAAATTGACCAAATCATTCTGAGCGTAGGTGTATTGAGTACCACTGGCTAAAACAACACCGCTAGAAACCACACCGCTGATAGTAACATCTTCTTCTTCGGCATTACTATTTGGGCCTAGATGAAGAGTTAATTTAGCACCGCTAGTGGTAGTAAATCCCATTAGCGTGCTATCATCCCAATAATCATTAAGATAAATAGTGCTAGATCCACTACTTACAATGGAAGCCAAAGATGTGTGGTAATGAGCCACGGAAAATGTTTCAGAGCCAAACGTACTACCAACAACGGTTCCAGAACTGAGCGTAAAAGTCTGTTGTAATTTACAGACGTAGTTATCTATCTTCCATTTTTTGATGTACACAACTCCGCCGCCTGGATTTTCTTCCGACCAAAAATATACCCCATCAAACTGAGCATCCTTTACAGCGTTAGTTAAAAGAATATCAAATGGATAAGAA
>WSSedA2C2DRAFT_1000064_pt1 | contig 8762 bp, 24 predicted proteins | sample WetSurSA2Cattail_FD_9213 | JGI IMG/M metagenome (IMG submission 9213)
TAACCCAATAAACAGCTGCCTTTCGTATAATTCTTCCAAAAGCTGAAGATGAAAACCCATAATCCTAAAAGGATAGTCGGCATAGTAGGTTAGATAAAACTTGGTTATGTCTTCAGCCATTCTCAGGAAGAAAATATCAACTATTTGTGCTTTCTTTTCCATTTTCCTTGGCTTTTCTCTCCGCCTCTTGTTTTAGAATATACGTGTAGCGCCCACCAAAAGAAGCCCTATCCAGAGCTATCTTTGCAGTAATTCCGGCTTCCCAATGCTGTGAATCCCCATAGGTATCAATGCCAGTGCCCACGGATGCGTTTAAATATGCATTATGATTAAACCACGCATGGATCATTCTTTCTGCGATTGAATAGACGAAGTAATCGTGATGATCACCGATCAATTCATCGTGACATAAAACCATCACTGCTTCAGAAATATCATGGAACAGATTTCTAAAGATAGAGTGCTGGTATCTTTTTGTAATCGCCCAAGGCTCTTTCCAAGTACGTGGCCCCAGATACATCAAATCGTTGTCTTTTAAATAGCCATATACTTTTTTCCAAGACTCCAGAGAACATCTTAAAACTATAAACTTACCTTCTATAAAGAAATGCCAATATGGATCTTTAGCCAACCCACATTCTTTGTAAAGTTTGGCTAGACCTTCCATAGACTCTTTTGGTTTGGTATCGTTAAAATCATAAATCTCAAATTCTACTATGTCAGGAACTTGATTGCATTTAGTAATTTTTGATAAAACCGGCGCACAAACATACTTTTTAATTAAATTCTGGTAATCCATAGTAATTCTCCTTTAATATCCCTTAAATTCTTCTAATGAAGCAAATTCTTCATCACTCATTTCTATAATACTGACATAAACCTCATCACCCAATTGCCCCTCAGTTAGATGCATTTTAACTTCGTTTACCATATCGTCCACGTTGTCCCAGACCACAAAATTGCCTGGGAATTGACTATGTGCAAGTCTATAATATTTCATTATTAACCTCCCTGAAAACCTAATGGATCTTTTGGTGGATTTATCATCACCGCATTTTGCCACATGTCTTCGAGCGATGGGTGTCCGCGCCTAAAGAAACCAGTACATTCCGTAATAGGATGTTCAATACTTAATCTAATACTGAATATATCACATTTAGCGTGTCGAACTACGTCACCACTTTTAGCCATATTCATATACTCACATCTACTGCAAAGCCCAAATTCATCAGATACTTTTCGCCTAGATTCTCTAGCATCCCACTCTGAAAAACCCAGAGCGCCGGCTTTCGCTTTCATTTTCTCGAATTCTTTAGTTTCAGCGTCTTTAGGTCGCATTCCCCTCATGTCCACACTCCTCACATTTACGAGTATTTAAAGGTACAAAAGTCAAAGGACTTCCAAGCCCAGGGCAGTCGCTGGTAAATGCTCTATATTGTCTTTCGTAATGTTCACTGCCACAGTTAGGACAAAAATATATTCCAGTAGCTTTTGCAATGGCGTCCAGTTTTTTGTTAAGCTTGTTTAAAAGATCTTCGTTCATAGTTTTATCTTCTCTTTTTCCTCGTTCCTATAATAAACAAACTGAGCTTTAAGTTTTTGAACTGGATTCATTTCATACCAAACAACTGTATCTTCGCAACCACATGGACACAAATCTGGAGACCAGCTATGTCCCCCTTTGAAATGTCTTTCGTGTGTCAAACATTTGGCACAAAAGATATCCGTGGCTAAACCATCTGGATTAGCAGCAGAAGGGTGTTGTTTTTGTATGGGAAGTAGAAATTTCATATCTCGGTTTTTACAATTATAATATCGGACAAAATATGTTTTATTTCATTGAATTTATAATTCAACGTTAAATAGGCTTTTAATAAAGATTCGACCTCTTCCCATTTGACCCATTCACCAGCATTGTCTTTGAATTCTCCAATGCCCTGATCTTCTTCCACAAAACTGTATCTTTGTAATTTCATATTAATAACCTTTTAGTATTCCACAAAGAACATTTTTAACATATCCGCGGCTTCTTTAACAGTCCCAACCTTAGCACTACAGCACTCGTCAATCCAAGGGTGGGTGGTATAGATACTTTCTTCGCCCTCGGTAATTGCAATTACGGGGGTGTAAAAGACATCTCTAGCCCAGGTCAATTCCTGAATTGTCCCAATCATAGGTTTTTCAGGGGTGCTAAAGCAAAGATGAACAACTATAACGTTGCACATTTTAACTAGCTGATAGTCTTTGGCTCTCAATATCTTTTGAGATCTCTTAACAGCTTCTTTTGCAAACTGTAATCCGTCCCCGGTTAGCTCTCTCATGCCTTGATTAAACTTATTAGCACAAGGATTGACTACAACAATATGCGGCTCATCCTCCACGAGTTTGGTGAACTCCTCCCGCCACCCATAGGTTCTGGGGTTTGAGTTTATTTGACCCGCTAGATAAACATAATTACGTTTCTTTGATTCCGACATATTAATTCTCCTTTAATTTGTTAAGTATTTCTATTGCTACTTCTCGTAAAATAACGTTTTCATTAAAAGCTTTACTTTCTTCTATAGTCATATTTTCTGGAATATAGTGATGATCTTTGTCGTAGGAATAATAATAACGATACCCATCTGTTAATCTATATTCGTTTTCCTTTAAAACTTTAACAATACTCTCTATTTGACTATCCATACTAATACTCTCCTTGGACTTTAATCATTTCAAAATAAGGCGTAGGATCTAAATACTCGATTTCAATATTATTTTCTTTTGCAAATCTTATTTCATCCTGTAACCCGACCGAGATTTCCCATCCTGGCAACATAACCACTATCAGTTTTTTGGATTTCGAGAGGAAAGAAAGATTAAGATGCTGCCAAAACTCGAAAGTCTTGGGCATGTTAAATCGGCAGGCGTTCAGATGCCAAGAGCTAATAGGTGAGTAAATACACCTACCTTGTTTTGTTAATTCACTCGCAATAAAATCCACCATCTCCGCTCTGAAGTTGATTAAATAACAACTTCCATTGGAGTATGGTGTTCCCAAATACTCAATATCACTTAATTCCATTATTCTACGTCTCCATTCTCTTCTATTTTTTTATTTTCGTAGTCAGCTAATAATCTACGTCTTATTTCTTCTGCACACTCATTTAGTTCGCCAAGGTAATTCTTGAAGTTGTTGTAAGATGGCTTAATGCATCTTTTACAATAAGCGAATAAAATGTAATTAAGATCCCCATCAGCTTTTACATTTGCAGCCCACATTTCAGAAACGATCTCGTCTAAAATGCGCCTCTTGTCTTGTGTTACGTAAGGCATATTAATTAAACTCCTTTATCACTCTATAACCTCTCCGATAAGCTTTCGCTTTTTCTTCTAGACGAGGTATGCTATCACCAGTGGCTATTGTTTTCCATCCAATGAATTTCTTTGTTTGTAGTTCGAATCTATGAGCTTCGTAATTCTCGATTATACGAAAATCATAAGATGGATTTAAATTAGGTGCTCCCATTGACATATTTTAATTCTCCTTAATCCCTATCTATTGTTTTTATTGTTTCAGGATCGTAATTTTTGTCTTCTACTATTCCGCGCTCCAAAGCACATGCGGGGCATCTGTATAATCTATGAGCCCATTTGATTTTGTCTTTTCCAGCGGAAAATGTCTTAAAAACAGCCATTAATTCTTCAGTATGGACTGGACACATATCAATATTATTTTTTTGGATCAGTATGTCCAACTTCCTCTCTATTCTTTGCATAATCCCATCATTCATTTGTAAAACCTCATCGTGGTCGTTATATGTATTATAGAACAAATTTAATCTTTTACTAGTTATAAAAAACAAAAAAGTGGAGCAAAAGCCCCACTTTTCTGCTATTTTTATATTCAAAGTTAATCTTTTTTTCGATTTCTGATTATACAACATAAGACCAGTACACATGCAATCATCGCCGGTGTTAAAGCCAACCACATAAACAACTAAACGCCTCCGAATAAAGGTCTAACTAAAAGATCATCGTCTCCAGATAATTGTGGTGTTTGAGTAAATCCTTTCATCTTAGCTAACAAAGCTGCGTAAACATCTTTCCAGCTTTCTTTAGGATTTTCCTTTACCGAACTCGTAAAAGCCCAGGTCATAGCGCCCTGATATTTACCATCTATGTAAGCATCAGCTGAAGTCTGATCGTCTTTGCAACCAGCCAGCAGAACATGGTTTTGACCAGCGTCTTTCATGATGTTTTTAAGGGACTTCTTCTCGAAAATCTTATCTCTACTAAGAGTTCTGGATCTGATGTCAAAAGGCGGCATAATGAACCTAGCTTTTATGTATTGCTTCTGCTCGCAAGCCCCAAACAACTCTTTGGTAATTGTGCCACTGTGACAAGCGTCAATAATAACAGTAAGATAAACACCTTCTGGAACTACTGAGAATATCTTTGCCAACATATCATCTGTTAATGGGTCATCCCAATTGAGATCATAGGGACAAAGAATTTCATCCATTTGATCATTCAACTCGTCACCTTCCCTATCTCTCACCTGGCTGCCATGTCCAGAGTAATCAAAGACAATTTCATCGCCGGTAGCCAATTTATCCACTAACCAGGTCAATCTTTCAAGAATTGCTGCTTTAGTAGCACGATCGTCAGTTAAAACACGGATATTATCAGGGTTAAAACCATAAATCCTAATCAGGATGTCTCTGACATTTTCAATATCATTCACACAACCTTTTAAATTCGCATTTAACTCAGGTTTGTAATTATTAATTCCAACCAGTAGCGCCTTTTTAATCGGCGCTCTTCCCGAAGTGTCGGGAGTTACGTTGATATCGGGCACGTTACTTCCCTCCTCTTTCTTTTTTCTAATTAGTTGGAATACGATTAAACCTACTAGAACGACGGCCGCTCCAAGGAATGCGTATAGCATAACGGAACCTCCTAATTTAGTTAGTAAATTCCTAATTCCTTAAGCAAATCAAAGACCAGGGCTTTTTGAGCCTTTAGGCGGGTGAATTCAGCAATAGTAGGAGCAACCGGAGTCTTCCTTATATACAACTGTGCCTCTATGCAAGTCTTGTTAGCTTTTCTGGCATTACACTTCTTACAAGCGGTTACGCAGTTTTCAAAACAAGAAACCCCACCACGAGACAAAGGCATAACGTGATCTATGGTTAGTTCTTCAACAGATCCACAGTATTGACAGACAAAGTTGTCCCTTATCATAACGTTCTTTTTACTAAAAGGAACTTTGCTACGATAGATGGTTCTAATTATTTTGATCAACTTCATTACCAAAGGAATCTGAATTACACGTTCCCCAGCTCTGACCGCCTCCTGGGCGAACTTCAGAACTGTGGCTTTCCCCTTCACCATTAGCTTCACTGCTTTTTTCCAATGAATGGTGTTCAGGTAAGTATAGTCCCCGTTCAATAGCACTACGCTTTGCATAAGATAAAACCCCTTTCAATGAAAAATTGTTTGAAGGTTTCTGCTATTTCGTCCGGCGTATAAGGATCAAACCACGCTACAATTTCCCCTCCAGACTCTAATATCTGTCTGGAAATGATTAAATTTGTGTAATCCCCTATCTCTCCAATCGTCTCCTCATCTATTAGACTATAGAAGTCTAAAAATACAAAATCGAAATGCTCGTCGGTAGAGACCAAGAAATCCCTACCAGAGCCTTGAATTATTCTATGATTAGGCTTAACTTCGTTAAGCTGTTTGTAAACTTTAATTACATCGGGATTTATTTCAATGGTGGTTAAAGATTTCGCGCCGTGAGAAAGCATGTAGTCCGAAGCAATGCCTAGTCCCAAACCTATCTCAAGACAATCGCCAAAGACCTTGTCGCCAATCTGCTCAGCGATCTCTTTGATTTCATCTGTGCGCATCCACATAGTGTGATTTATGTCTAGATATAGACTACCATCCATCTCATAGACTTTGACATCACCACTTTGAGCAATCACTTTTCCATCAATAAAATAAATCTTCATAAATCACCATTAATTAGCCGATACTTTTAGGCGCCTCGATCTTTAAAGTTAAAATCTCGGTAATGCCCCTAACCAAAACATGGATATCCAGCCATAATTGAGGATGTTTCTTAAGTAAGACCCATGTGTAAGCCTTAACCATAAGAAACACTCTATGCCTGGTATAATCGTTTACAATTACCTTATCTAAGCTTTTGCCTATAATCGAATCAATGGCTTTTTCAGCTTTCTCAAAGGGTATTGTGGAATCCACCCATCTATCGTTTGTATCCATAACCTTTACAGCTATAGACTCATCTTTAAATGGTAATTCTAGTTTTTTAGTTTTCGATCCGCATAAAGGACAAGTGCCAGGCTCACCATCTTTGTAATCTATGTAATCACAATGGTTGCACTTGACTATCTGGCCCATCCGGTTTTTCCTTCAGTCTCTCCGCTTTACATTTGTTGCTTATGCATTGTCCACCATATTTCTTGCACATAAGTAAACTATCGCTACAACAATGGCATTTCTCAAGAAACAAATTACCGTTGTTTCTGCATTCGATATATTGCATACTAAACGGCTTGTAATTACTTTCCCCGTCGATCCACGATATCCATTCGGGCGGAACATAATCCACGCAATCGATATAAGAAAAGAAGTCCTTTACTAATCTACCGAGTGGCTGCTCCGATTCGTTTGAGTCGCATGTCATGACCATAATCCTCCGGTGTGGACTCTTGTTTAACTACCTCAAGTTTAGATTCCATTACTTCGTAGCCGCAACGCGGGCAAAAAACATGCCCTTCCAATATTGCGAAATCGTTTATACCATTAAAAGTTTCAAGACAAAAATAGCATTGTCTAGGCATCTTAACTTCAATCGTAGCAGAATACATTACTTGCTTTTTCCTCCACCAAATTTCCTTCTAAACATGTCCCTTTTTATAGCTTCCCATGACTTTGTTTCAGCTGGAAATTGTACACCATGAGGTTTCTTTTTCTTCTTCCTACTTTTTTTCATTACCGACTCCCTTTCGTATTATAGAATTCTTTATTGAATTTACTAGATTATTTTTCTAAAGCCTTCTCCAAAATATCGATAACCGCATACTCAATCAGAAGTCTGGACTCCTCGTCCGACAGCTCCAATATTAGATCTGCCGAACCATCTTCTTTTTCTTCTATCTCTATGACTTTCATTTCGTCATCCCTCCTCTTCAACCACGGTTCTCTTTCTTTGTTTATGAATTTAGTTCCGTCGGGTACCCCCTACGACCACCATATCAGTTCCGACCCCGACATAGTAGAAAAAAGCCAACCGAGTAAACCCAACACCACCACCGCTAAAACTATTATACCAATTATTATCGTAGCATTCATAATCGCAACACCCCCATACTACGGTCTACTCCAGAAACGCGTAAACCTTAATTGTGCCCAGTAACGAATTTCTGGATCCTTTATACCAGCTAAGTACTTCTTTTCCCAGCGCTTTGCATAACATACCGCAACAGCCGTCAAGATAAAGGGACTTAGTGTTAACATTACATCGAGTAGCATGCACGCTCCTTAAAAATCCACGCGGAGTAAAAAACGATCCTAGGGGTTTTATTCTACTATTAACCTACAAAACAATATTGAGTACCATAACTGGGTATACTACTATATCTATACTTCTTATCCTCGTCTATTCTCTCCCTCATATCCTGTTTCAAAAGGGAAGCCTTTAAAGACCTTAGTTCCTTTACGCGGCGAGTTTTAAGTCTTATAGTGGTATATTTATCTATAACTATGTATACCTTGTTATTGTATACTATTCTTTTTTCCATCTTTTAGCCCAGTCGTTACCTATACTAATCAGTATACCAACTGCTATCAGAAACAGAACTATGAGTATAACATTACCTACCATGGTTGAACTCCTTTTTATCGGCCCCATTTTTTCTTAGGGTCATATCCAGAACGCCTCTGCTGTTCATCTAGCCATTTTATACCTTCGTAACCAGCGTATGAAAGTCCTATAGCCGCTCCAATAGCGAATGCAAGGGTGATGACTGTTTCCATAAATACTCCTTTGTAAGATGGTATATGTATTTATATTATAGAATAAAATCCACCATTTACTAGGCAGAAAATGGATATCGTGGTCGGAACCTTCCCAACCCCGCCGAATGTGTAATAGGCACCCCTATCGTATGGTGAGTGGTTACATATATCTCATTTATTATAGCCCCCGTATGGGTGATGATCACCGATCGAAAGGAGAGTTACAATGATCTACAACATCGACTTCGACGGAGTGTTGATTCCTGAAGACTTCGAAAAGAAGTTCTTCAACGTGGACAAGTCGTGGAGAGTCTCTATTGACGACTATATCCGCATGGTGGTGGAGTCTCCCATCCCTCCTCTGAACACCAACTTCCTTCTGCATCTCGAAGGTCTTCGTCAGGAGGGACATGTTATTAGACTTCTAACCAACCGCAATAGAGATCTCGTGCGAACCACCTTCGCAACTCTTGATGGATATGCGAAGATCTTTGATAAGTTCACTTTCTGCGATGGTATGAAGAAGAACCATAGAGTAGAGGGTGTCATGATTGACAATGAAAAGAAGTACCTCTCCTGTGGTTCGGATGGTGGGATTCATTACGTTTGGAATGGAAGGGGGTGATACTATGAAGGACACAATCGTGGAGTGCGATGGATGTGGTAGAGATACATCCGTAAACACTGACGCACTCAACCATCCGTTCTGTGTATTGGTTCTGTGCAGT
>WSSedA2C2DRAFT_1000066_pt1 | contig 8390 bp, 10 predicted proteins | sample WetSurSA2Cattail_FD_9213 | JGI IMG/M metagenome (IMG submission 9213)
GGAGAAGTACTTGAGCCGCTAATCAGTATAATGTCACTATCGTCATCATAAATAACTGTGACGGTACCCACACCAGACATACTAGTGCCAACAGCATCATCAACCTCTTCATCAAAGTTCTTGAATTGACCAGGTCTTATAGTAGTGACCATTACAACCCCTTACTAGGCTTTATCTTTTTTGGATCTCTTTTTTATTTTTGTTTCTACTAGAACTTTTTTAGCTTCTTCGAGCAGTTTTTGTGCGGCTAGTTCGGCTTCATATCTTTTAGCTTCTTCTTCTTTAGCGCGTTGTTCTTCTGCTAGAGCTATTCTTTTAGCTTCTTCTTCCGCAGCTCTTTTTGACTCGGCTTCTTTTGCTGCGCTTTCTTCAGCTTCTACTTTAGTGGCCTCGTTTAAAACGTCGGTTAGAGCTAAAACACATCCCTCAACTTTAATTAGTTGAAGACGAATTTCTTCTTGTTGTTTAGTTAGCTCTTCTTTACGTTTTTCAATTTGATCTATGATATCTAGACCTTTTTGTCTTTCCTTTTCTGCCCATTGTTTTTTAGCTTCAACAATTTCCCTAATCCTCATATCATCTTTCCTCCGTGTGTCGTCCATTCTTTGTAAAGTTCTCTCCATCTTAGCTCGCTTCTCAGGAGGAAGTCGATCTAACATGGATCCTTTTAATCTTAACATTTAATCCTCCTTAATAAGAAGGGAAGGGGCTAAAAGCCCCCTCCCTTTTATATATTACGCAGATGCTCGAACATAATTTGCAATTAAAATATCACCAGTTAAAGGAGCTGTCGTAAATAGAACACCAGAAGTGGTGTTGGTATAATCCTTACCACCACCCTTTTCTTGTAATAGACCATTCAAGTAAACCTGAAGGCTATTAGCTACAGGAACATAGCTTAGATAGAATTGGGTTTCAACACCATCACAATCGTCCGACAAATTATCCAACTGGAAGTCACTTTCAAGAACACCCTGAGTAGATACGTCAGTCCACTGCATACCACTTGCGGTAGTATACTGTAGATAGTATCCATCAATAGGCGAATTAGCAATTACTAACTCAGGCTCAGCGATACCATCGTCCTTAACAGTTACGACGCCGGAAGTTACCAAGAAATTGTCGGTGCTAAAAGATGCAATACCTTTAACAGAATCAGTGGCATTAATATAAATACCACTATTCAACTGATTAGCAGCCACCCTTTCGTAGCTTGTACCATCAGGAACATCATCCAAATCTACCTGGTTAGCTCCAGAACCCCAATCAATGTGGGTATCTTTAACTGTATCAGTAGAGTTCTGAATAGCACCAACTTGACTATAAGTAACGCTGTGTGGGTTATTGGTAAGTAAGGTATGACTGTAAGCAGTATCCCACTGACCCACTTGAGTATCGTCGACACCAGAAAGAGCTGTAAAAGCAGTCAAATCTAAATGATAATACTCATCAACATCATTACCGCCCTGAAGATCAGATCTGTTATTATGCAGCACGGCTCCAGAAACGGAATCAACATAGTCAACAATAGCTTTTTCAGTGGCCAAAGTGTCATCATCACCCGGCGAAGTAATCGTATCGGTAATGTCGGTAACACTTGCGCCAGTTAACAGACTCATACCGTCGGCACCTATCGTAAACGGTAGACTTGCATCCGCTAATTGAAATTGAGCAGTATTATCGGCTGTTATTGTTACCAAACGAGGGCCGGTCTGCGCTCCAAAATACTGTGCAGAAGCGGCTAAAGACATGTACCCGGAGGTAGTGGTTACTGAAAAAGTGCTAAGTGCTTCTATAGCCACTACGTTATTATTGGTGTCAATATCGACAAAAGTATCTATACCCTTAGATAATGGCTCACCTAGATGTATTACCCCTGTACCATTGTTATAAGTCATGTTTACGGTAGTAGCCGGCATTCCATCAGCGCCTACATAATACATGTAAGTAGGTGTTCCACCGGTCAAAGATCCATCAATTATTGTACCAGAAAGAGTATTATAAATCAACTTAGCGGTAGCTAATTGAGAATCTGTAGAGGCAGAACTAATAGAATCTCCACTATCAAGAATTTCATTAACAATAGCGCCAGTATCCAAAGACAGACCGCCACTGGCGAGGGTCATATTCATCGCGCCACCACCAGGGCCATTAACTGTGAATAATATCTGATGTGAGTTAGGTCTAATCTCTATAGCATCGGTTCCAGATGGGCCAATTACTATATAGTCCTCAGAGAACCAAGCGGCCGTCTCATTATTGCGAACCAAAGTAATTTGATCAGTACCACTATTAAGCGTGATGTAAGTATCGCCCTGGGTTCTGAAAGTGTAACTTGCAGCATCCCACCAAGGAACCCTAGTATCTGTAGGAGAATCTTCGCGGGTAGCAACAGGCTGCAACGGATAATCGTTAAAATCATCCTGACTTCCGGAAACACCAACGCGGAACGTATCATTTCTTTCATCAAAAGCGAACACGTAAGATGGGAAACCACCACGATCAACATCAATACCAGCAGTCACGGAGGTTACACCACTACCAGGCTCGCCATAGTTAATGTAAATAAAATTATCGGAAACTAGTACTTCTTCGGTTTCAGTATAGAAAGTAGTACCAGTTACGGTAAGATTTCCACCCACTGTTAAACTATCAGCAATATAAACAGGCAGGCCCATATGAGCTGCTTTTGGCTGAATTCTATTAGTAGGAGTATCTACAACTTCCCAAACTATCTCATTATCAACATAAGAAATAATGTCACCAGAAATAGTGGTCATCTCACTATTATCAATATAATTATCCGACACGTACTGCAAAATGTCACCAGAGATGGTGGTCATTTCACTGTTGTCGATATAATTATCTGACACATACTGTAAAATATCACCACTAATTGTCGTCATTTCTGAATTATCAATATAATTATCCGACACGAATTGCAGGATATCTCCAGAGATTGTTGTCATCTCCGAGTTGTCTATGTAATTATCCGATACTTCCTGCATGATATCGCCAGAAATAGTCGCTGTTAATGTATCCGCGTAGGTCTTGACCGCGTATTCGGTTGGTAGCGCGTTGGCACTCTCGTCAATTAGGGTTTCGTCATTAGAGAATTCACTGATCTCATACCCACCCAAATGAATACTAGCTCCCTTTACATAAATATCATCTACATAAATTTCAGCATATGGATAGGTAGCAGAACCTAGATCAACGGTTCCAGAAGCGTCTGGCCATAAATCGCCGGAAAGTGCTCTATCTCCATTGGCTAGTAGATATTGGGTATGATCGTCATCCTCCAAACCAGCCAAATTACCGTGATCAACAGTGCCCGATGCACCAAGCATAATGTCGATTTCAGTCTCAGTATAGTAGCGAACGTCCAATACACCAGAAGTTGTAAGTTCAGATTTGGTGTAATACGGAGGATCGCCTAATTCCATAAAAGTCAAATCAGGATCAAGATACATTGTAGTAGCACTAGTGGCCACACCAATTACCTGAACCTGAGAACCACTGGCGGTAGGAGCTGTCTGAGTCAAAGCACCGGCGGTTCCGTCGGAAACATAAATCAAACCACCAGGAGTCCAACTCCAACCAGGATCAGTTATAAAACCTTGATTAATTACTTCATTGCTCGCCCCAGTAGATAAAGCAACAGCAGGCATAGTGGTTCCAGAGTCGGCTTTTGCGGCCACATACTCTCCACTAGCGTCTACATAAACAGCCTGCCCAAAGGTAGCAGAAGTTGTGCCACTGGCAGTAATACCACTTACACCACTCGCAGCAGGAGCAGAAAAGAGCTTAACATCTCCTTCAGTGAGCTCCATACCGACAGATTGAAAAACACCGCTGAAAGCTCTAGTACCATCTACTAGAATGTACTGGGTATGATCATCGCCATCCAAACCATCAATACTACCATGATCAATGTCAGTGGTTAGATTGTGGGTATTAGTCAGCTGATCGTGATCGATATCAGTAGTTAAATTATGCGTGTTAGTAAGCTGATCGTGGTCAATGTCGGTAGTCAAATTATGAGTATTCAGTAATTGATTATGATCAACTCCGCTAACAACAACGCTTAGCTGGTCTCCAGCACTCGAAACAGTAGTACCATCCACTAAAACATTGAGGATACCACTGGCGGTAAGTTCTAACGCCGCACCAGCGATCGCATTATTAATTTGCGCGCCTCTAATTTTTGTAGCCATTCAATCGTTACCTCCCATAGGATTACTAGATTTCTTTAATGTAACTCGCGAGTAAAATATCGCCTAAATATACATCGTCTGCAAACGTAATTATGTTTCCTGAAATCATATAATCCTTACCAACGCCTGGCTCTTGCAATAGCCCGTTGATATACACCTGTACCGTACCCGATACTGGGGGATCAGGTATCGAAAAAGTGTTCCCGCTAATAGTGGTTAAAGGTTGGTTGTAGATGAATCTACTTACATCGAAACCACCAGTAGCTAAAAATTCCAAAGCATCCTTTACCGATACTCCAGAAACCGTGGAATCATTTATAATGTCACTCGCGGAATATGAACTTTGTCCAGCCGTTCCAGCTGGTCTTGTGAAAATAACAGGCATTACTCCTCCAAAAAGCCTATTAAGATTTCTGCGAAGTTTAAATTACTTCGCTAAATCAATAAGTTATGTGGAAAAATAAAAAGATGAGAAGATGGCTATATCCATCTATAATAACTGGTTAGATTATTGGAAGGTTGGTTCTGGGGAGGAAGGACTCGAACCCTCAACCGACTGGTTCAGAGCCAGTTGCTCTACCTGTTGCGCTACTCCCCAATTATTTAGGTCTAGCTGGATAAACTTCTGTTTCTAGGGTTCTTATTTGACTATCTAACCTTTCTAGCTTATCCTTAAGATCGTAATTGTTAGGATCTTTTGATAATTCCTTTTGCACGTCTACTTTCTGACATCTAAGTATTTCCAAAAATCTGGCATCATTAATCTGCTGCTGTCGTTCATAGACTTTTTGTTGTGATTGGAGAGTTTGAGCGACTTCAATTTTAGCCGCAGTGGCTTTGTCCGAGGCTATGGCGGTGGCTTGTTCTACTTTAACATAGGTTCTATCAAACCCTACAATAGCGCCGGCTAAAGCGGCGAAACCCAGTACTGCTCCAACAATCACTTTAAAAGCTTTGCTGAATGTAATTTCCCTTGATAACGGCATGTTAATAGCCTCCTATTTAAAACATTCGTAATCATCGCTCCCCACTCTACTTAACATCCTACAACAAATACCTAGTAAACCAACTAAGAATACCAAAGCCAAAACTCCTATAAGATATCCCATCTCCACCTCGTTTGACTAGTTTTGGTTTTGGATAACCTGCTTTAGTTGAGTATTTGACTCATGGCATGGCAGGTGTGGCATTGTCCACAAATCGAAAAAGATCCATCATTATTTTTAATAGGAAATCTACAATACCAACACAACCCCCTTAATTCTTTAGGCATTAATTCCCAAACTTGTTTTTTAGTTAAATGTGTTTGGGTAAATATATGATCTGGTGTTGGACTTCCCGTTAAAATCTCTAATATTTTCAACCCTCTTTCGCGAGAACTAAAAACAGCATCATTAAGCCCATCGTCATAAGTTCTTCCCCTACTAATATGCGTTATTGTAGGGTCTACTCTACATATCCAACCAGACATAAAATATGCTAAATCCATATCGGCCGGTAAACCAGAACTCATAAAATTAAAGTCTAATGAATTTTCAGTATAGTCAAAAATAAATCCTTTATCTTTTAGATACTTTATTATTTTTTCACATGCTACTTTTTCTGCTTCAACTCGACCTTCTTTATTAATAATGTGTATATGATGAATATATACTTTAAACTCCTTATATTGAGGCTCAGTTAAAAGCTGATAAAGTGTTCCGGTAGAATCCACTCCTCCAGACCACATTAGTAAAACTTTTTTAGTCATCGTACCAGAATCCTATAGAACGAATTCTAATAAAATCTGGTTTATAATAATCAGATTTTCGTAATCTTATTGTATATAAATCTTTACCATATGTATTAAAATCTGGCCATATTTCCATTATCGTAAAACCAGTTTCAGTACTATGTGCTATAGTATTGTTACCTATGGCATTTCCATCAGTATCAAATAGTTGTATATAGTATGTTGCACCATACTGATAATCTACAAAATGGGTGTCTACTTGTGATGCAATAACTATAGAAGATGGTCTAAAACCAACACTCCAATCCCCACTAGCGGTTAGATAAAAATATTCTTGTGCCCAATAACTCTGCCAGTATTGACCAGATCCAGGCTCGTTATTCGCTGCGGAAACATGATCTTGTATACATACATATCTTACACCAGGATAGACTGTAGTAGTATGATCCACGTAATAGTTATATCCAACTTGCCATGTCCCTGGTGGATCTTGCACTTCAACCGGGGATATTTTTATAAATCCAAGCCTACTGGAATCATATACTATAGGCCCAGTACCACTTATCGTCCAATCAGTTGATAAATTAGTATGTTTAAATTTTGGATTGGTGTTTATATAACTCGTCGGATCATTAGCATCTAGGAAATCCAATTTAGTTACTTTTAAATCATAGGGATCGGTATCCGCTGGTTGAAAAACCACCATTCGGACATCCAAAGGCGGGGTGCCTTGACTCCAATTTAAATCCGCCTCTAATTCCAATCCAGCATTAGTTATAGTGATATCTTCTGTTGGGGCATAATTAAGTACACTATACATCTGAGGTTCTCCAGCAGAATCCAGCGCTCTGATCAATATATAATCTAGCACAGCATCGGGATCTGAAGCGTTGATTTTTTCTACATTGATTCTAACTTTAGTAGGTGTCCCCATCTGACCCCAGGCTTTTGAACCATCCCTATTTATTGAAGATGTAGACGTCTGATTACCGAATATCCAAACAGTGCTTCCGGATATAGTAGCTAAATAATCTCCAGTGCTCCATAGATTTTGATTTAAATAATCCACCCAATTTTCAACTACAGTAGTTGAATGTAAAAAGCCAGCAATCTTTTCCATTTCAACAGTAGAAAATTTGCTAAGATTTTGAAAATTAACCCCACTTATTTTGGTTACGTCCGACATTGTTTTTTCTCCTTTGTGGCTGTTATGCCGGAATACAAATCCTTTGCTAAACTTTAATCAAAAATGGGCATGGTTCCCCATTAAATTTTCTACCTAAACCAAAAATATCTTTGTGTAAAAAACAGCATTCTCCACAATAGCGGTTACATTCCCCATGTCTAACGCCTTTAGAATCGAAACTATAAGAACAAGATGGAAAGCGCCTAATTTTTATAGGGCGCGGTGGGAAATTTCTACATACATCTGGCCTAGTCTCGTAGATTTTACATGCGTACATTGTGGCCTCTTTGTTTTTTGGAGCGACCAGTGAGAATCGAACTCACCGCTTTAGCTTGGAAGGCTAAGGTATTACCACTATACGATGGTCGCTTAATTTATGGTTTTGGTACAATCCTAATGATAGGTCTTACAACATTAGGCGGCTCTAAAACAGTACTTACCATAAGATCACAATTAAACTTTCGCAAAGCGTCGGCGATAGCTGAATTACATGCACCAACTCTTTCTTGAGGGCTAAGTTCTTTTTCTACTACTTCAGCTTCAATTACCGGTTCCACTGTTGATTCAATTACTTTTTTCTTAGACATAAAAATCTCCTTTGGTTTTTGGAGCCACCGCTCGGACTCGAACCGAGGACTTTCTGCTTACCATGCAGATACTCTACCTACTGAGTTACGGCGGCGTTATTCTTCTAATTGTTTTTTAATTCTGTCCAAACTTACTTTTAAAGAATTTAATGTTACGAATAATGCTTTTTCTTTCTCTTTATTCTTTTCCTGTACTATCCTATCTTCCCACATTTTTATTTGTTTTTCTAAAACAGTCTTTCTTTTTAAAAGCTGTTCTTTTGTCATTTGTTTTCTCCTAGTTTTGGAGCGGACTCCACGGTTCGAACGGGATCTTCGGCTTGGGGGCCGCTATTCTACCAATTTAACTAAGTCCGCATTATTCTTCTTTTTCCCGTCTTTCCATAACTTCATTACAAGTGGAACATACTACTACCACATTAACTAGTCCTTGATCAAATGGGATTATTCCACTACATGTTGGACAATAGTACTCAATTTCTGGCATTTTAGCAACTCACCGTTGTACCATAGTAATCGTTCAATTTGTCGAAATGCCCGTATCGTCTATCCATTATTTCAACTCGCCCACCACAAAAGGGGCAAACAAAAACATTGGTAATTATACTAACTCCATAATCACATTTGGTTGTCTTTCCCTCTTCCGCCGCTACTTGAAAATTAGCATT
>WSSedA2C2DRAFT_1000072_pt1 | contig 7869 bp, 14 predicted proteins | sample WetSurSA2Cattail_FD_9213 | JGI IMG/M metagenome (IMG submission 9213)
GACCTTCATTATAGTAATTTATATATATAGCAGTATGACGTATAAAATAGTAAAAATGTTGTAATTAGGAATGTTGGTAGGAATGTGTCAAAATACCGTTATATATAGAGGTCCGTTACTTCTGTGAGAAAGTTTCCGTGACCATGTATGCTGGTGCGCAGCGCTTTGATATCTGATCACTGTACTCGGATTTGTGGTTTTACCTGCCTACTTAGATTGTACAATTTTTTTGTTCTGAAAACAATTCGGGTATGTATTTCAGTTACTCTTACCAGTCTATAGATTGCTCTACATATAAACACTATAGATATGACCATTCCTAAAAGCAAGGAAACAATATAGATAACACCCACAATAGGCATCTGATAAATAGCATCTAAATAAAGCAAACCGATTTACCTCCTATATCAAATTTTATATGTACAAATTTTTCGTACCCACAAAGAAAATAGGTAAGCAAAAATATGGGTCTAAACTAAAGACCCATATTCCCTATACTACCCCAACCACTTCGGATAAACAAGCCTTGAACTTATTGCTCCATTTACCCTCTCCAAAAATCCAAGTGGTACCCCATTGACAATACTAACAACTACAGTCCTGCGAGGTTTTCCTTTCGATTGGATACTCTCTAAATCACTGAAGAGTTCCAAAGCATTTTGAAAGGTGTTCTCTTTGAGCGGAGTACAATCAGTTAAAACGGATAACCCCTTCTTTGAAATCAATCCCATAACCTTACTCGTTCCAAATGTCATCATACTTCTTTCCCCCTCCTTTTCAGTTATGTAATAAAATACTACTCTATAAGTATTAATATATATAAGCTTTACTGAACTTAAAATTCAGTAACAATCCAATTATCAAAATTAACTACATGATTAATATATTTAGTATCAATTTCTCTATTGAATTGTTCATATATTATATCTTTGATTTGAGAAACATTATAACCCATCCCCCAATATAACCATCTAATATTCTCAATAAAATCAAAATCATTAAGATATCCATTAATTTTTGCCTTACAATGAAGTCTATGAAGAAAACAATCAAACGTGTTTCTAGATTCAGTTCCAATCTCCAAATGATCTGGATTACAACAACATCTATTATTACATAAGTGTCTAACTTCCAAGTTTTTACTTAAAGGTATATATCCTTTATATAAATACATACTTAATACATGAATACCCAACTGTATACATATTCCAAGTTCTTTTATAGAAACAAAACCTAGAATGTATCTTTCCCTATTATTATTCTTATTATATGTCCAACATTGAGTTTTTATATTTTTATTATATATGCTATACATTCCTGTTTTCTTATCTACTCTTTTTGAAAATTCTTCTGCTATTCGATCAAATACAATATCTTTAGTTTCATTATTTCGGAATACTTCGTCCCGTATTGAATGTACCCATTTTAACTTCATATTCTTCTCTTGTCCTTATTTCTTGCATTTTTATTTTCTTCGCTAAGTTTAGTAGAGATATTGCTCTCTTATCTCTTTGTTTAATTTCATATTCAGCTTCGTATTTAGCTTTATGTAATAAGTTTCTAACTTCTTCTATTTGTTCCCAAGTAGCTTTCTTTGCATAATGTATATCATCAGCTTTTTGAATAGCTTTATCCAAGCTTGTTACTTTATATTTATTATATTTAGATTCACGTAAGTCCTTGACAGTAGTAGGAGCAACAAAATTTTCGAACTGGTCTGTCAATGAAGTAAATGTTCCATTATCTAAATCTACATCTGTATTCAATAGATATTTTGGAGGATCTTCTGCTTCATTTACTTTTATAATAGTCTTCATTAGTAGAAAATCTATAAAGGTTTTAAAATGTTTTTTATTCTTCGCATCCTTTATATCATATACTCGTACTTTATCTTTATACTTTTCATACATTTCATCAACTGATAATGCTATTCTTTCATTTAGTACATTTCGTAACTTAGAAAATGATTTTTCATCTACATCCATAAATAATCTCCTGTTCTTATAAAATAAAAAAATTTAAGGTTTAAAAAAATGAGAGTTATAAACTTCTCAAACTCTCACTTTTTCAACTCCTACTGTATAGTTACCACTTTAGGAATACACCCACCTTCAAACATCTTTACAAACTTATCAATAGATGGTCCTAGTTTAATTAATCTCTCATAGTCATCATTACAGAGATACTGAACATATAGCATATGAACAATAATATCACTATTAATATTTGGTCTAACTCTTTCTGTAAAGTCTTTACTTAATATTTCTAAGTCATTCTCTGATAATGATTCCCCATTTTTCTCTATGATGTTATGATTCATCCCAATCACTCTTAATCTTCTTGACTGATTTCTTTGTTGGTCTGAAGATTGTTTTCAATGATATCTTATGTGCTATCTTAGCAACAATAAGCATAACAATGATTATCATTATCCAGGTACCTAGTGACAAACTCATAAAAGCTTCTCCTTTCGTTTTGGTTTCTTTCTTTACTACATCTTTAGTTATTTCTTCTTTTTCTATTACTGCTTCTTTTACAGGTTCCGAAACTCGGAAGTATAGTTTACCTCAGCTATATTGTACCATAAAATTAGTTTCACCAATTCTCTGAAAATCTTTGGTTAGTAATAGTTCATATACACTATATAGTAATTCATCATGTTTATTCCTACTACCATCAGTTATATAAACTGTTAATATTTCTCCATTAGCTTTTCTAAAGAATAAATCTAAAGTTTCATTTGATGAATATTTATCAAATGACATCTGGTCTTTATTAAGTCTAAGTTTTATATTTGGATGGTCAAATAGAAACTTCTTAGCAGGGATAAGATCAGAATTTTCACATCCTACTAATAGAATAAACGTAAATAGGAATAGTAGTATGAATTTGTATTTTAACATTTCCCACTCCTCTTGACTATCTTTCTCTTTTCAATAATTATTCTATGTATGAACATTAAAGACATGACCATTCCGAAAACAAAACAAACAATAAATAAATAATAGGCATCTGATAAATCATTTCAAAATCAACCAACTCGATTTACCCATTTCATTATTTAAAGATATCAAAAACTTTAGTTTCATTCGTAGCCCTTTCTAAAATATAAGTAACTAACTTAAGAGCATATTGGGAAGCTTTCTGAAATTTGCGATATTGTTCTTTGGTAAATGCTGTAGAATTGTGTTGATATGCTATCCAAACTGATGTCATAATAGAAGATCTAATAGCAGAAATTTGACTTTTAAAAATATATGATGATGGATAATATATTGAAGCCCTTAATAAACTAAGGTTATCTTGTAGCGCCCATAATATAGCTGTATGTAATCCTAATTTTGAATGACAACACATTTTAGGGCATGATTCATAATAAGTACATCCTTTCTCATGACATAACTTTTTTAAAGTATCTATATGATGATCTAAAGTTAATATAGATTTTTCACGACTTCTTGATTTTCTTGTACTCACTTTTCCCCATTAAAGTAGTTTAGTAAAAAAACATATATAAAAATTAAACTGGGAGTTCCTCCTATCCCAGTTTAATTCTTCCACTATACCTTTAGTGGAATGCTACCTGTAGCTGCTTCAAATACATCTTCCGCTAAGTCGCGCTCACCTCTATTCCACAAGCGATTAACGACCGCCCACAGGTCTTTACGGGCTTCCTCAACCAACCGGCAAAATCTTCTCCACTCGTCCATTTGCATGTACCCCCGTGAATAAGATTTTAATACAATAATTAATATATATAGAAAATAGAACCATATCTGAACAAAAAAATGAGAGTCAAACTGCGGCTCTCATTTTCTAAACTTTTCGGTTTTGGTTTTCTCCTGATGCGTGGTAAACTTACTTATTATGGGTTTCTATTTTTTTCTGGTAAGCTTGGTGTAAGTGGGTTACTATTAGTTCGTGACTAACTTTTATCGACTGGATTTCTAAGAACTCCGTGGTAAACTTGAGGAAGTTGGGTTTCTTCTCCTTGTTGGTAAACTTTGGCCAATTGGTTTTCTCCTCAGGAATGGTTATCTCACATACCTTGGTTTTCTTGGCAGATATGGAAAACTATCACCTATTGGATTTCTTCGGGTGTTCTGGTAAACTTACTTATCGTGGGTTTCTATTTGCCAATGGTAAACTCTGTCACCCTGGTTTACTTCTGTGCGTTGGTAAACTATAAGTGTAAGGGTTACTTTACATACATGGTTAACTAGACCTATTAGGTTTTCTTTGACCTTATTGGTAAACTAATACATTTTGGGTTTCTCTCGCCCGATGGTGAACTATTATAATATGGTTTTCTTAACCGTCATGGTAAACTTTCTACCCTGGATTACTTTCCTGAAAATGGTAAACTCCATCCAATTGGATTTCTTGGAGCAGCTGGTAAACTCGGGTGTCTTGGGTTTCTGATCACCTATGGTAAACTTATCGTTTCTGGATTTCTAAATCGAAGTGGTAAACTGCACTACGGTGGGTTTCTTTACTTTAGTGGTAAACTAAGACACTGTGGATTTCTTACGAGATATGGTAAACTCTGACTCCTTGGGTTTCTGAGTTAATCTGGTTAACTATATCTGTTAGGTTTTCTTAGATCCGTTGGTTAACTGTACCTGATAGGGTTTCTTAGGTCTTTTGGTAAACTGCACCACCTTGGATTACTCCTATGAGTTGGTAAACTGGAAATGGATGGGTTTCTCGCCTCTGGTGGTAAACTTTCATGAACTGGTTTTCTACTGTATTTTTGTTAAAAAAGAGAAGTCTGTCCCTCACATTTCTATGAGAGACAGACCTTTTGCTACGCAGCTTTTGCTTGTGGGTGACCTTGTCCATGAGGACCCATTTTTAGGACCCTGATATGATAAGGTTCCGTAATTGGGAGTTTTTCAAGATCTCTCCATGCTAGGTAGAGATCAAGAAGGAAAAACTTGAGCATGTATCCAGACGCATCAAGATGAAGTCTCTTATCAGGATAATTCTTCATAACCTCTTTCTTTGCATCCTCGTACGCAATCTTCTTTGAAATACAGAGATCTTGAATCATGCTTTCCCGACGAAGAAGCATCTTGTTTTTCCTCTCATAGTAGAGTGTGGAATACTTCTCGTTTTTGCTTTTGAGGAAGCTTCCGGCTATGACTCCTTGGAGTTTGGACTTTAAGAATGGGTTATATCTGATTCCTCTCTTTTTGGAAGGTTCTCCACTCTTGTTGATATAATCTCTAACTACAAGGTGGGCTTCTTTCCTTGAATACCTTTCGCCGTGTCCATCCTCAAAGATCATCACTCCAAGTCCGGCATAAGCCCAGAGATTGCTAACGTATGTACATTTGGTTATGTCTATGCTGGAAACCAAAACCGCGGCCATATACGGGCCAATACCTTTTACGTCTTTCAGAAAAGCATTCCAAATTGGTTCCTGAGCCATAAGGTTAGCGATGCTATCTCCGAGTTGCTTTTCTTTTGCGAGAAGGTCAACATATTGCTCAGCTAGAAGAAACTCTTCTGTGGAGCTTATGAGATGACTCTCACCAAGAGCATCCTTGAGCGCTTCGGTGTTATCTGCAAGGAAGTCGGTAATCTTCTTGTACTCATTTGCCCAGAGAGTGAGAACCATACTAGCTTTTTCGTCACTGATCTTCTCGCCTGGTTGTATGCCTAGCTTTGTGTAGAATGCTGCAACTAGTCTTCCACCAGCTTGGATTCTGATAGCTTGCATGTCGTAAAATGACGATACTAGCTGCTTGATCGCTTGCTTTCTTGGAAGGATTGGGGTTGTTGATTTTGAGATCGCTTCATTAAAAACAACAGAAAGGATCTCAGCCTTTGTCTTTTTTCTTGCTCTTTTTTCCTTTGCCATTTGCTTTTCTCCTAGGTGATTTTTTGGAGTAGGTATCCAAAGGATACCTGTTAGAAATTAATATATATAGTAAAGATTACAAAAAAATGAGAGCAAAACTACTACTCTCATTTTCTTTTTCTTGTTATGGTTAGTCTTCATTGATAAGGTCTTCGTGATCCCAGAATTCCTCCTCTGTTTCATTAGGATGTATAATACTAAAATCTCTATCTAAGTCATCTGTGCATTCTGGGCATATCTCCTCGTCCATTAGTTGAGGAAAACTGTAACCACAAAGGATGCATCTTGCCATATTCCTCCTCCTTCACTTTCTGAATAGTATATGTAACTTTCTGAGGAGTTCATTATTATCCTCAGTTAGTGTTTCATTGGATGAGTATCTCATATTACTCATCTCCTCCCTGAGTTGGGCCATCCTTCTTCTTTGCGGATCCTGATTTGGTATTCTATCAGAGAAAGATTCTTTTTCGTTTCTGAATCTATATGTTCTCATAAGCACCTCAGTATTTTACAGAAGATAGAAGCACTAACTTCTTTCCAGGTCCACTGTCTTTATACTTTATAAGAACAGATTTATTGTTTTTGTCAGTAATGATAAAGGAGATAATATCTTCATACGTAACTTCAGCTTTGGAAGCAAGTCCTGGAACACCCCACCCCTCTACATGAGTAGTTCTATCTATAGAAACTGGTCCGAGATTTAATGGGGTTTGCATTTTGAATTTGAGAGCTACATAAACTCCCATATCAACAAATGAGTTGAACTCGCCTTCTGGTTTGTTTATAGAGGGATAAACAATAAATGCTACTATTCCACATACAATAGCGAAGATGGTAATGAATGTTGTCTGCCTCATTCTGTATTTCATAGTGTTCCTCTTTTACTTTTTTCTTGAAGCAATTAGTACTACGATACCTGCTACTCCAATGATAACTCCAGCAGTAATAAGTTTCTTTTTTCTCTGTTTCTTCTTGATGTCTTTTGTGGATTTGTCGGTTTGGGAAATAACTTTTTGCCATTGCTTTTGCAGTTTGGTTCTTCTTTGCTGCTTGTACTCTTCAAGAGACACAACTTTTTTGTTTTTCTGAAACATAAAAGTACCCCCTGTAATTAAGATTTGTTAGTAATTAATATATATAGAAATAAGATTACAAAAAAATAGAGAGCCTGATTTATCAAGTTCTCTATTTTTGTAACAATATCATTTTTTAAGTAATCTCCATAACAAGTAACATACTCCAGCAGCAAAAGCTAGGATTCCTGCTAGGATTTCTTTTTCGTCTTTTTTTCTTGGTATGATTTTCTTTTTATTTCTTTTCATAGTTTATTTACCTTTCAAAGATTGCGTATTTACCACTACCTGCATATATTCCATATAGTAAGTTTCCGTGTCTTTCTTTGTATATTCCCCATGAGTCCCAATCTATAATGCTTGGAGCTGGGGCAAGTGGATGAGTATGCATTACTATATCTGATTTACTACATTTAGGCATTTGAGAACCAAATATAAATCCTTCTTGAATATTATGGATCGCTGAACTTGATACACAGAAACCTTTTTCTATAGATGGATCATAGATTTGATCTATTTGCTGAATTATGTCATCGGACAAATTAACTTGAACGGACGGGCGCAGCATGCATGCGTTTTGGAACACTAAACAAAACAGAATAAGAATCGAAGTGGAAAAGAATTTACCCAAATTAATTTACCCCCTTGATTTTTCTAAGACTTAGGTTCAGAAGGAACCCACTGACAATCTTTTTCTAATATCTCTTTTATTTTCTCTCTTGGAATAACGAAAACTGAATCATTACCATCAGAATTAGTTTCGACAGTACCAAGAACATATTCTGAAGGAATATGGTTCATAACGTAATATGCTAAACATCTTTCATCACCTCCATTATCATAATACATTTCTCCACCTCGTCTTCTATAGTCATCTAATAAAATATTAAGATTATCTACATCTTGTTGTGTAAGTTCTTGATCTGGTTC
>WSSedA2C2DRAFT_1000073_pt1 | contig 7841 bp, 10 predicted proteins | sample WetSurSA2Cattail_FD_9213 | JGI IMG/M metagenome (IMG submission 9213)
TTATAAACTGGACCCCCTCCACTTCTGATTTTCGGCATACCCCCTCCATTTTTAGCTTTTACCTTATACATCTTAAATAGGACATTATGTGTCGTATTTCATGCGCATAGGCGTTCTGGTTCACATGCTTCAATATTGTATTTAGTTTTTTTTGGAGGCTTCTGATTCAAGAGGGGGTGTTGCCTTTTCGTGCTATTTAATTACAAGGGTATAAATGTTCAAGGGCATAATCTTCACTATATCCCTCTTCTTCATCGTCCCCTAACTCTGTTTCTCCGGTTTCTCCATAATCCCTGTCAATATAAATACCCCTACCTCTAACTTCTTCTTTTTCCCTATCTTTTTTATCAAGTCTCGCCTCTCGTGCCTCTTCCCTCCGTCTGGCTCGTGCCTGTTCTAATAACCATTTGTCTATTATGCTGTAGTTCATATTTTTAATAACCCCACATTTTTTAGTTGTGCCGGGTCTACTCTTTTTATAGTCCCTTTGTTTCCGTCCGTCATTAAAATATTTACCGTTCTTGTTGCTCGTGCTGTGTTACTGATAATAACTCCTACTATTTCTTCCACGCTATCTTTTAGATAATATAGTACTTTGTCCCCGGTGTGTATTTTGTTTCCGTTTCTGTCTACCATTGCTGTTTTCATAATAACCTCCTGAGTTGTATTGATGGTGCATTGGGGGATAGTGCATTATTTTACTATCGCTCTATCCCCCTGTATAAAGTGCCTGTTAAATATTCGGCGCTTATTGTCTATTTAGTTGTTACCCTGTGATTCCTGAAATAAATCTTTTTTCTATCTCTGACCGTCTATTCCAGCGCCAGAAATAATATCTATATTTTATTGCCAAGAAGAGTGTTTTCATATAGCGCCGCCTATGGTGTAATCGTGAGTGCTGTTGTTGCTATTGTTATATAGCTGCCCGTTGGTGCGTCATATACGTCAAGTTGTGCTGTATATTGTCCCGCTGGAACTGGCTCACCATACCACGCTTGCCCTGTATATGTAAAAGTACCGTCCCCGTTGTCCACCATTACGAACTCGTATGCATCTCCATAAAGTAGATTGCCATTAACATCGGTATATTCGAACCAAGCGTCGGGCTGATTGAGGGGTTGAGTCGTGACTATTGAAAAATAGATTGGTTCCCCTACTATATACTCTGCTTTGTCACTTGTAAAAGATAGTACTAACTCCTGTGGTGGTTCTGGCTGTGCTACTTGTACCTCATAATAATCTGTTGCTACTACACTATATGATTTAGCCTTGCTATTATATATATTTAGTGTTGTGTTACAAGTTGCCCCTATTGTTTCGTTGAATCCTGTTGGGGTCCACGTTGTATTTATTTTTGCGCTCCCATCTGGATTGTTAATAATATTTAGATTGCGTAAAATATTATCTATTGTATTATCTCCATTTTGGCATACTGCCTCAATATATGGTGCTTGTTTCCCTGTGGGTGCTTTGGGAACATATCCATTAAATAAAGTGCTGTCCCCATAAAATAATACATCTGGTGTTGCTGTTAAAGTTGCGGGTGCTGGCATTGGTCGTGCTGCTGTCGTACCCATAAACATTGTTATTAATAGCATACCTATTAATAAATATTTGATTGTGTGTTTCATATTTTGTTTCTCCTTTTTAGTATTGTAAAGTGAACCTTTTTTGGTCCGGATAAGTGTATCCGTCTAACTTGCTCCTGTTATTGTTGATGGCGGGTGATGAGTTTTGCTCGCCTCTCCGTTATGTATCCTTAAATGCATATAACGGAGTCTATACCTCCTGTTTTGTGTTTCTGGTCTCTCGTTGCCTATTCAGTTGTCAAGTAAAAAATGGGGGTGTTAAGATTTATTGTTAACCGTATATATATTATACCACACTTTTGCGTTTTTGTCAAGGGTAAAAGTGGACCAATATTGTCTTTTTTGCCCTTTTTTGTAAACTGGACCGCTTATAGACTGGTCTACAATATAGACCGCCCCATATATATTTCGCATAGTCTATTCGTATAGGCATTCCAGCCATTCTTTTGATATTTAGAAAAAATGACTTTTGGAGGGGTCGTTTTTTGGAGGCTTCCTCCGGATTCATTTTTTCTAAAATCAAAAAAATACCTCTTGCCCCACTGCGATACTTTGCGTGATAATAGAACTTATGTTCTATGCTGTTTCACCTGTTCCCACTATTTGCCTATTTAGACCTTTTTTTGTCCAAATAAAAGGACCGGACACCCACACCCATAAGAGAAAAATAAGTTTCCTCTGGTTTTTCTATTCTTCCCCAAACTGTAAAAAAATACCAAAAGAAGAGGCACTTTAAAGGTATTAAATCCCCATATGCTGTTTTTAAACGCTCCTAGGGCTTCCTGTTAAGTACTTTTGTCACAAATGCTATACAATCTGGTCTATTTTTATGTGTATATTGTGGTCCGCAAGCCGGGGAAGAGTTGGCTCTCTCTTTTTTCTTTCCGGGTGTTCCGCTATTTCTTTGCGGTATTCTTCCAAAAATGCCAACTGTTCTCGAATAGAAAAGCGGCTAACAAGTTCTCGGTGCATTGGGGAAAGGTCTTTTAGTTCTACGTCTATTATCTTTTGTACTTCTTTTCGTAAAAGTTCATTTTCTTGTTCAAGTAGTTCTCTTTCTATATCTATATTCATAGTGTTCTCCTTATACATCAAGCCCTGTAATCATCCGGTATTTTTCTTTACTCATACCGTGTTTTTCTATAAATCTTTGATTATCTTCCACCCATTGCATATTATGTACTTCTGGCTGTGGGGGGAGACTGGCTTGATAGCCCTCATCAAGAATAGTGTGCAACTCATCTAAACACATTGAGAGGCAATCAATCTGGTCGTCGTGAGAAGCATTTGGGAAAGTAAAAAGCTCTTCTTCAAAAGGTAAAAGCCACGTATTGAGGGAAGAAGGCGGGGGCAAAAGTACCCGTCTCTTTTCACACCAAAAAGATGTATTGCTTGCCCTGCTAAACTTATCCCCTTTTGGCTTGTAGGGAATAATCTCATAACTCGTTTCACTTTCCATTATCTGTATTAGCTGAATGCCACTGGAAGCGTACTCCACTACCATTCCATTAAGCATATATGGAAGCCATTTATTCATTTCTTCTTTGAATGTTTTTACAAGTTCTGGTATTTTCCATCTGCCACGTTTTATGGACCGAATGAAAAGTCTATAATCACTCAATACCTCTACTGTCATTATTGCGCTGTAATCCCCACCTCCGGCTGCTGTGTCTGCAAATATATATCTTGCTACAATATTTGCCCCGTCTGGCTCAATCCGTTCTGCAAACCACTCCATCTTAAATAAGTTTCCCGACAAGGGCTTTGTTCTTTGTTGGAACTGAGAGGCATACTCCATCTCCCCCATCTGCCTTTTAACACTTCTAAGTCCTCTTGAAGAGAACTTGTTTTTCCATAAAAGTTCCCCTGTTTTGGTCCGTATATCTCTTAACTCTGGAAAAGAACTTTCATATCTTAACCCGTCATACTCTGCCGCTAATACTATCTTTTCAAAAGGCTGTCGGCGCTCTTCTATGTGCCCCACTATGTCACGGTCACTCAATCGCTGGCATATTAACACTAACTTGCCTGTTGCTAAATCATTAAATCTATTTGGAAGAATAGTATCATACACGTCTATCATTTTCTTAATGGCTACGTCACTATATCGGTCGTCTGCGTTCATAATATCGTCAAGTATTTCATAATCGACGTGCTCACCAAGTATCTGCCCCGCTATTCCGCTGGCGAAGAACGACCCCCCGGCGACATTTATTAACCTCGCTTGATTATCCCCCGTTACTGTAAGTTTAAGAGGGAATAAGGTCTGATAGAACTCACTTCCAAAAAGAACTCTACGTCTATTAGCGTCCTGCATTGCCCTGCTATCTGCATAACTAATAAATAAGAACTTCTGATTTGGCTGTGTTGTCCACACCCATAACGGGAAGAACACGCTAACCAAAAGGCTTTTCATATGTCCGGGCGGTATTGTAATCATTAATCTATTTGACAAGAACTTCCCATCCCTTAAATGTGAGAGGGCTGTACACAAAAGTTTTATGTGCCACCCATCTACGTACTTGCCAAGTCCTAACTGCGAGTATGCCGCCTTCACGAACTCATAAAAGTCGGTCTTATATATGTCTGACTTATATTTAGTTGTATTTATATTATTATCCATCTTCTACTTCCTTTTTTTTATTGGTTTATTATTATGACTATACGCTATTACTATACGCATACTTTTGTGGTCCACAGGCGGATTTTGCCCACTCTTTTTTCTGGTCCGGCTTTGTTAGGTCCTGTAAAAGCTGGTCCTTGGTCCGGCTCTGTTAGGTCCTGTGTTTGAGTAATCGCATATATGTTTTTTATTGGTTTTGTTCTTTCTTGTTCTTCCCCCACTCTTTCCTTTTTCTTATTACTTGAACTCGATTTACCAGTTGACTAAAAGCATGTCGGGCTGGCAATCATCTATATAAGGTCAAACTCAAATCTATTAAGAAGTGTTGAGAAGAAAGTCTTGTTACAGATTAAGCATGTCTTTCGCCGCTGTTCTTAAAGCGGCGCAAGCGGCTCCGCCAATCAAACAGGTTTTGCGGACCTAACAAACTCCGCCTGTGGACCACACAAAAGGGCTAAAAGGGATTTGTCAAAAGTGGAGGGTATGCATCTATCACCCCCCTCTTTTATCGTTTTACACAATCTTGTCAAGAGAGGCGTGTCCCTCATCATCGTCTAACTCTGCCATTAGTGCATTAATAAGAGCCTGTAGTTTTTGGTTTTTACTTGCCTTTTTCTGGTCCAGTCTTGCTTGCGCTTCCACTTCCTGCCTCTTATTTATTATTTCCTGTTCGTCTGCTAATATTTGCTGTTTTCTCTCATATGAGGCTTGTTTTTCGGCTTCTACCTTTTGCTGTGCCTCTTCATAACGCTTTTTATTATCTTTTGCCAACTGTTGTAATACCTCTTCATATGGTGTATTCATATTATTTCTCCTTTTTATATTTATCTTACTTCTTCTATATCTTGAAAATCTTCTTCTTTGGTCCCGTAGTTTTCGTCTGTATCAAAATCTACGGTCTTTAGTTTCTTTATTAATGTTTTGGTAAAAGGGTCATATTTGTAAGTCTCGCTGAGTACCCTCCAAATCTTTATGTTATTAAATGCTGCTTCTGCATCTTTTGGATTATTCAAATCTAAATCTTCAATATTTGGACCGCTTATTTCTTCTTCGTCGCTATAATATTCTTCGTCATAACAGTGGCAATCTTTATCACTATCACAAGAGTTGCTTGCTGTAGGGTCTGTAGCAAGGGCAAATAAGCTCATAATAGCTGATTTATCCCCATCTAAACCTTGCTCTACCAATAAATAAATAAACTGGTCCAATATAGTGTCTACCTTTATTTCACTTTTATCTATAGAAAAAAGTGCCTCTGTTGCCGTGTTCGCAATAATGCGGCAAGTTTCTGTATTCACATCATATTTATACATCTTCATCCTCCTCTTCTTCATCTGGTTCTAAATCCCACACTGGCGGGTTTATAAGCGATAAATACTCTTCTGAGTTCGGACCGTAAGTAGCTTTTGTTATTATCTTATTCATAGTGTCCCTCTCCTCTGGCGTGAGTATTGTAAAATCGGGCTGGTCCTCTTCCGGCTGATTTAGTTTTATTACGTCTGGTATTTTTCCGTATTTTCTTGATATAAGTTGTTCTATTGCCTGTAAGTTTCCTGCTAAAGCAAGCCTTGCAAGTACGTCCCATATACCATCTTCTATACTATATTCTGGATTATCCTCTGTTACTGGACCTGAAAGGGTATTGTTTGCTCTATCTGCCGCTGATTCCCCCAATCTCGGTCTACCTTTTCGATTTATTCTTAAATCGCCCTTGATAAATCCTTTACCCGTTATACCGCCTTCTTTTTTATTAATGTCGCTCGTTGTTCCTTGTTGTAAAACTACGACACTGTTTTCACTAATAATCTCCCCCTCTATAGTTTCATTAATCATCCCACCATTTTCCTTCTCGTCTGTTGTCATGTTTTCTTTTACCTCCTTCCTCTTTTTTCCCTACTTTTTGTTCCATCCATTTTATAATGACTTGTTTTTTATCCCCGTGTTGTGGTTCACCCTCACCCCATCCTTTAGTTCCATCAAAAAAGGTGTGGTCGCCACCCTCTTCTTTTGCCCACTTGTTATACTTCCATAATATTCCTCTCGGCTTTTCTGCGTCCTTTGCCCATACTTCATTGTAGGCAAAATAGTAGGCTTGTTTTACAGAAGTAGCGGCTATTGCATAAATCACGCCTTCATAATCGATAGTCTTTACCGAATACCCACCACCTACCGGATATAGTTCATATACTCTAACTGTTACATCATCCATCTCTTTCTTCTCCTTAAATAAAATATGTATTTTATTTTTTCTCTCTCCTTATTTAGTTTTATTACTACCAGTGGGTTTAGTTTCGCCGTTTCGCCGTATCGCCGTATACCCCTTTTTCGTACGGCGTTACCCATACTCTACTCTTCTCTTTAGTTTCGCCGTATAATACGGCGTTACACCATTACGGCGTTACTTACTACGTTGTTCTATATAGTTCTGTAGTCCTACCACCTTTACTACTTGCTTTTTTGATATAGTTTTCAATCACCCCGGCTTCAAGCATTGTAGCCATAGTTTCATCTATCTCTCTGCCTTTTATATTTCTCATAAGCTTTTTTATATCTCTTTTACTAATCCCTATACCATTATTTTTTGTAGCTATTATTGTTTCTATACGTATCCACGTCTGTTCTACATCGTTTGGTATTGAGTAAGCTATAGCGGCGTGTGCGCTTTTGCGCCAATCTTCTACTATTTGTATTGCTCTTGCAAGGTGTTGTTTTTCTATTATCGGGGTTCTTCCCATTTCCCAATCAAGTGTAGCTAAAATAGTTGCTACTTTTAGTACGTGAGTAGGAAGTCTGCCATATGCGGCGTGTAGTGTGGGGTCTACTTCATCAAGAATATCATACGTTACTATTTTGTTATACTCCCTCCATATATTCATCACCCCTTTTCCAAATCCAACTGTAAGTGGGTCCGGAAAAGATAAATCTGTAGCGGCGGGAAGTTCTGAAAATATCTTTTCAAGCTTTTTACTAATACTTGCCGGGTAATCTACATCTCTTGACTCTATCCATTTTGGCTTTTCTTCACCCACTGTGAGTATTGCAAATCGTGGAAAGAAGCCACTTGCCCACATATTTTCGGTTCTCAGATATTGTGCAAGGGCACTCGGTGTAGAAGCTCCTAATATTGATAAGTAGCTGTCCTTAACCTCTATACGCCCCTGTCCTTTTGTGGACCGTGTTATTGAGGGCACACAATCGTGTAGTTTTAGATATATTTCTCTTAATCCTGCGCTGTAGTCCCTCTGCATTGTAGCAAATAGACCTGATATTTCGTCTATTAGTTGTCCCCTCTGTGCTTTATAGTCCCTCTCTTTTTCCCACGCTGTTCTCTCTTGAAAAGTCATATCATCATAGTTCGTCGGCTTCTTACCTGCCATATCTGATAATAGTGCCTCTGGTGTTGAGTCGTTCTGTGCTAAAAGTTGAGGGAAAGTCTCTGACGCTATTTTCCATACTATTTTCATAGCTGTGGATTTTTTGTATAGCGTTGAGGGTGCATCCCACAAAATATACAAGTTCGGGAAAATATCGTCAAATGGCATTTTTAGCACTAATCTTCGTGCTATTGCCACTGACACAAGCCATAACCCGGCGCTCTCGTGGAAGTGTCTCGGAGTCATTGGGGACAC
>WSSedA2C2DRAFT_1000076_pt1 | contig 7610 bp, 5 predicted proteins | sample WetSurSA2Cattail_FD_9213 | JGI IMG/M metagenome (IMG submission 9213)
ATAAAGTGGACGCGGGCAGTATTAATAATGTGCGTATCTTTGCCCCCAGCTCCAGCCCCGATAATCCAGATACTTTGCGAGGCTACATCTGGAAAACTTTAATAGACAGGACGTGGAAGAGTTTAGTTTCTATACCCAGTCAAGACTACAGTTATTTTTGGGCCTTCAATGATACAACGGTTTACTTGTATGAAGAAAAGTATGAACTGGGCCAACCTAGTATTATAGAACATGCCGAGATAACTACTGGGGTGCAGGTAGAGGCAGGATTCACCGGATTTAATTGTGGTTCCTGCGATTCCTATGGGAATCTGTGGGTGCTGGATTTGCTACAAGAAAGGCTAGTTAGAATTAATTTACAGAAGGCTTTAGACGGGGATCCCAGAGCCGTGGATTATGAGAATCAAATCGCAGGTATAATCGGGATCTGGGCGCACCCAACGGACGGGACTTGTTTTGTATTGATCAGTGATGAGCCAGAGCACCCAGAGCAGGATATAATAAGAATGGTTCATGCAAACCAAAGGTGGGGATCCCGTGGTAAATATGTCTGCTCTGTGCCAGGGTTTTATTCTAAGCCTTATGAGGGAGGGGTTTTCTTTACGGGAAATTCCTTCTCCGGAAGAATCAGGCCGCATGAGTCTGACACAGTTTGGGGGACTAATGGAGGGGCGGAATGGGTGAAATATGAGGGTAAAGGGCGATCATTACCGAGAGGTCGTTACAAGCAAATAAGAGTAGACCTAGCTAGGCGGGATACTAGCATAGCCTCTCCCAGGCTACAGAGGGTAAGGATGCCAAAACCTATTCCCATGGCCCCGTTAAGCTACAGGCAGGAGGTTGGCATAGCAATAAAGAGCACTCTAAATAAAGTTAAAACACCAGGGGACTGGGATGCCAAACTACAGGTATGGTGGTTTGACGAGGAGATATAATGGCAGAAGTACTAGTACAAAACATGAGAGATCCGAGCCAGCAGATAACCGTAGTAGTGACTCTCAAGCAAGCAATAGTACCAGAAGCGAGTCCCATGGATCCCAAGTGGATCCTGGAGGCCTCTACTTATGAACTTGATGAGGACGGTGACCCCATAGATCCAGTTAAGATGTATCTTTCTAATAACGACAATTTGACTGATGATATAAATGACCTTATTACTGAGTTATGTAGGGATGTTAACTGGAACTACTCTGCGGATACTGAGCCCCCAAAAGTAATAGGGACCTGGCCCTTAGACGGAGCCCAAGGAGTAGAGGTTACTACGGACATTCTTATAAACTTGATGGAGGAGCCTCCGTCCTCTGGTATAGATTTATCCAGTATCCGTGTGAAAGTTAAGGGTTTTGATTTAACCGACCAACTGGATATTAAAGGAGATTTTAGATCGTGCTCGGTGCAGGTTACTCCTGGTACTAAGTTTAAATCCGCTCTAAAGAAGGTTAATCAGTGAACACTAATGTAAAATGCATAGAGCCTAACTTAGCTATATTTTATAGAAACTACGAGCTAAAGCACTATAACCTGGTGTGGGGTGGCTGGCAGTATACGAGGGATACTCCGTCTTATACTACTTATATAACTAACATGTTGCTAACTAAGACCTCAACTGGGGAGTTTATTCCTCCAACTTATCCCACCACCGTAGAACTTCAAACCGTGGTGGATAGTTTGGATTATGATGGGGAGTTCTTCTGGTCTGTCCAGGCTATAAATAGTACTCCGAGTTATCCTGGATGGATCATAGGGAAATGGCAAATAAGTGAGGAATTGTACGGGCTAGAGAGGACTCAGTTTAAGTCCTTTCCTGGCTTTGCTAAGGCTAACTGCGTAACATCCGAGTGGTACACTTTTACTATCCTAGACGGGACGGACCCTAGTTTAGATTACATTACGGTACATACTGATTATGACTATATCATGGACAGAATAGAACCAGGTACCAAAGTAAAAGTGGGGCCCAACAGCTTCGGTGGAGTTTTTTGGGGAACAGTGCAAGCTGTATCTTCTTATTCGGACCACTACAAAATACAGTTCGCAGAGAACCTAAACGGGAGTTATGTAGATGGTTCGGCTGCTTTTGTGGGCGTAGCCATATATGTATTTGACTCCGGGGGGACCTTGAGCATACTAAATCCTGTTACCCTAGAGGTTATGGAATCAATTACAGGAACTCCATATACCAATGTAACGGGCTGTGCTTTTACTGTAGTTAAGAATGTGCCGAGCATTAATGTGGGGATGAGAACCCCCGCCCTGTTTTATGTCAGGGATATGGCAATATACTGTAAACCAGTAACTGATCTTGATTTTACAGTATCTGCACAAATAATGCCAGCTCAGTTTAACAAAAACGCAAACACCTTCATCACTGTACACGAGCTGAGGATACGAAATGATCACCCGGAAGACATCACTAATCATCCACAACACTATCTTTTACAGAAAGATTATAGGGATGATAGAGACGTGGATACTACTCCGGGGTCTTGGACAACATATAATTATGTTTTACAGAAATTGGAAGCTGAGTCCGCCTCTATGATAGTGGACGTTCAACCGCAGTTTATGACTAGGAGTGGAATAGCCGAGTGCTCATGTAGGATACTAGATACCTATAACTTTCCTGTTAGTAGTGTCCAGATAGTCTGGTCTCACAACTGTGGAAGCAAAGCTCACTTCTTGGATGCAACAACCTCCGGCACGGACGCGAATGGTTATGTACATAACAGGCTATATATAGATCAAGATTTAACTTTTCCTGCGTATGTGACAGCCACTACAAACGCAATATGAGGATAACAAATGGCATACGAAAATATCAGACTAGATGAACCTGCATTCTGTGCGGCCGGAGAATACTTCTTTTCTATGAAACCAGCGCCCACTAACATGCTAACGATGAAAACTAGTAACGGGGATCCAGTAATGACTTATCCTTTCAGCAATGAATTAACTGTTGTTGAAAATTCTTTTTTGTCTATACAATATGACGGGGTCAATATCTGGAGTCTAGAAAAAAGAACCGTAGCGTCTAACAATGAAAAAGAGAGGATACTCCGTAGGTGGAGACTAGAGAACTTTACATGTGTCTTAAAAGATTCTTGGAGGGTTAGAGGACAGTCCGGGGAGGATATGAACGGGGGAGCTTTTGCGATAGAGAACTATCATAATACGCTTGCACAAGCTTGTGGGCCCGGAGCCCCCCCTAATGAAGACAGGATAGTACTTACTTATCCCCATGCAGCTTTCTTCCATGTCACTGATCAATTTTATATCTCCTCCGCTACTATTCAAGGTAGGAATCAAGAATTACCCGTAGCAACCTCGCCTAATGCTAATACAGTTACGGTATCAGAACCGTTTGCGGCAGCCTATGCCCCAGGGGACCCAGTAATCCTTAGGAGAGATCTTTATTTCTTTAATAATCAATCCCCGGCTTTGGGGGCCGCCAGCGCCGCTGTTTACCAGTTTAGAGTACCACACATGGACGCAGTGGATCCGACTGCTTTAAATGAATTGACGTATATAGGCTGTCATGATAGCGGTATTTATGAGGGCACCTCGGCTGCCACCTTCTTAACTACCTCAGGAAACATAGGTATAAATAATGGGAATTATACTGGAATAATTTCCTACGTAAGGGGGATGCAGCTTTTAATGAAGCGGCCAAATATGCCGGGCGGTGGATTAACTTACCCTGGAGGATATGTAGGGACTAATCAGGAGTTTAAGAGTAATATAGCTTCGATGTTGATGGATACTGCCATAAAGAATGACAGAGTTACTCTACACACTATATATGACTTAGGTGCTTCTGTTCATACTTCAACGTGCATTAGTGTAAATATCTATAGGCTACAAAGGGACTACACATATGGCTCTGTGGAAGGCGCATGGACTACCTACAATTACGTGGTGTCTGTTATGAAACCTATGGTAACATCCATAGCTTTGACGGCCGATCCAGCCTTGGTCGTTGCTAATGGTGTTGATAGGTCCTTTATAGTAGCTACTGTAAGAGATCAGTATGGGGCCGCTCTTAATGGTAAGAGGGTGGTGTTTGAGATCTCCGCGGCAGACGAAGCACAGAAAGGATATTTTCTATGCCCAGATTCTATTTCTCCTTGTAGCCAGGGAAGCTTTACTTGGTTAGATACTGTTCCGCATAAAAAGGTAGAAATTCTTTCCGGGTCTCAATGGGCCAATATATACTCCGGTACACCGGCCATGCAGGGACAAGCTATAATAGAATGGAGGGCTGGGACTACTGCTGGATTAGTAACCATAGTAGCTACAGTACAACCATAATGGCTCTCGCTAGATCAGTATTTTTAAATTATCCGCAACCTAAAGTTTCTAATTTACAAGTTAGAAATCATTCCTGGTGCAGACCCGAGGCGGGAAGCACCTCTTGTACATGGGGCACTGTTCAGCAATTAGATCTAGGGGGGAAAGGGTATAGTGAGCCTTATAGGACCGGAGGCAGTGACTGTGGAACATTAATAGTGAATAGGCCTTATGGACCTTCTACAAGGGATTTTGGAGCGGGCTGCCCACCTAGCAATAGGTACTACCCCTTCTGTGACGCAGTAACATACGGCATATTTGTTAACAAGGGGGCCCTACCTCACCAGACGGAAGACGAGTTTAGTTCTTTAAGTCAGCAAGGGGGTTATGATTTTGTAGCTGATGTTCTCTGCAAGGTAAATTTAGCTGGCCAGTTTGCCTATTATCTATACAAAGATAAGACTCTCACTAACGTCTGTAATCCGGGTGGTCACTTTACAATATTGACTAAGTCTGAGGAGGTCAGTAGCACAGTCATATATAAACCCCAGGATAGCTATGCCATAGCAGGGGCTAAGATAGGGGCTACTACTCTCTCTGGGGCCACTCAATTAAAACTGGAGCCCTATTGGGAAGTCACTGCTACCGGGGTAGGTTTTTATAAAGACACAAGTTACATGAAGACCGGAGGCTTTCTTCAGTTAGGGCCGAACATAGACGGGGATATTTCAATATGCAAGATAACGAGTATCATCTCGCCTACTGAGGTTGGAGTCACTGAAATAATATATGACTTCCAGATAAATGACTCTCTCTATTACTGGTATTCGAGTACCAGCCCTACTCATTATCTTCCCGCAGCTGTCGGTATAAATCCTGATCCTCTGGCTAGATTTGGTGACATTGTCACGACCGAACAAAAAATCGAGGTTAAGGGAGGGCTGAATACCTTTACTACAGTGGAAACATTTATTCCTATTCCGTGGGCTATACCTGCTCCGTACAGTATAAGGAATGTTCCTCACACAAATATCTGGTTACGGTTGGATGATCCGTCTATCCCGTTCAATATGAATACACTTGAGTTCAAGGTAAATGGGGTGAATGTAACTGATGACGTTGAGATTACTTATGTCTCTGGGGGAATAGAGTTACTTTATAACCCCCCAGTGAATTTTGATTTGGCTAGTAGGGTATATATTGATATCCATGTCTCCTGCTCTCCTAGTGTCTATAGGACTTTTTCGGAGGCCTCACCGGCCGCCTCTAAGTATATCTGGGTAGGGGGCGGAGACTTATCCATATTCCAGTCCGGTGGTGTATTTAGGTTAGGACCTAATCCAGCCGGGGACTGGGAAATGGCAACTATGCTTCGTTTTGTTGGCGAAGGAGAGATAGAATTAGAAACAGCTACTGAGAACGAATACACGCAGGGAGACTTGATAGCTTATACAAATGATAACTATTCAGTGGATTTAAATTACTACTTTGATATAGTAGACGACTTCAGACCTCCGACGTTTGAAAATATCTATCCCTTTGATGGGATGGAGGATGTTAACAGGCAGCAGTGGATTATGTTTGATATTAAGGATGAGGGTTTGGGGGTGGATATAAGCACACTGTCTCTTACCATAGATAACATGATAGTAATACCACAGGTCTATAAGTATAGCGATAGTTGGTACAGAGTTATTTATTCTCCTACAGCCCAGTACTACTATAATGCCACAGTCAATTGTTTCGCTACAGTTATGGATCTGTCATCTAGAAAAAATAGAGCATTTGCGGTATGGAGTTTTCATACAGAATCAGGAGAACTCCCCATACTTATTAATCCGGTACCTTATTTTTGCGCGTATCCAGTTCACCATAAGTCGCACCTGGGGGTAGATTTATACGCTAGGGGAGGCGGGGCCAATCTACATTCGATGATATTTACATGGGATCAAAAGGAATACAAAGTGATTACTTACCCGAAAATTTACAGACAATCCTAAGGAGGAATAGAAGATGCAGGTAGGAAAAATAACGCCTTACAGTCTGGAGAAAAACTTTTCTAGTTTTTATTACCAGATAGCTGGGCACCATTGGAATTATACCCCTAGGGTTTTACATAACCAAGAGCAGATAATCCGGTGTCAGTTACGTGACGATACAGCTACCCCGGCTGCTACAATAAAGTATTGGAATATGGATGGCACTGAAGCGGCCCAATTTACAATTGGATCAGGCGGAACCCCTTATACCAATGTTTTGGATGTAGGTTGGCTGGTAGATGAAGAGAAGTTATGTTATACTATTATGGCTGCCGGAGGGGCCAACTTAGGAACTGTAGGGTACAGTATAGTGGCAGCGGCTCCCGACGGGCAATCTCCAGATTTACTAGTGAAGAACATAAACACTGCTAATACCATCACCTGGTCTGGGGCCCTCGGAGCTTCTTTGAGCGGTTATGTAGGAATTACTGCCAGCGATGAAAGCATTTATCTTAAGATAGGGCCTGAACTACATGAGATAGACAGAGCTGCCTTTGCAGTGTCTAAGCCATGGGAGTGGGCAACCCTAGCTACTTCTGAGTACCTGCGATCCTCAACTACCTGCTTTCACTACGGGGCCGGAACGAATTGTAGAAACCTAAATTATCAAGAAGACAGTGCCGGAGTAGGACACGTTTTATATAGTTGGTATGATCCCACGATCTCTGTTTTGTATCTTAGATCTATTTCGGTAAGTGGTACAGCTATGGCTTATGAGCCTAACCGATGGGTGATGTTGAATATACCAGAATATAATAGTATAAGGTACCCATTTTTTATTAATCAATTGGACCAGGCTGCTTTGCATTGTTTGTCTATAACAGCTACGGGGATTATAGCTTGGACTGTTACCGATACTCCGGCTTATCTCCAGGTCTTTAATATAGACGATGAGCTAGCGGCCTTTTTGAATGTTAACTCTTCTGATACGGTGATGCCAGCCGGAGTTGGGGCTCAATCAGATATAGTGGCCAAAGTAGCTAATTGTTGGGGAACTACCCTGTCGGGTAAGCTTGTTCAATTCTGGGTTAGTAGCGGGGATGGAGGAGTATTCCCTTCATACGACTACACAGATGAGACCGGCCGGGCATATACAACTTTTACTACGGGAGCAAATGTTGGAATAAGTAATGTTGCAGTAGTTGTAAATGAGATCTAATAAATATGTCTTACACATGGATAGTAACTTTAAGCGGCTCGACTACTTGGACTGGCTCGCTGACGTCTGTCAGCGGTGACTACTCGGCCTTCTCAGGTCCTTACCTTGTAGCGGACATTCCCCTA
>WSSedA2C2DRAFT_1000092_pt1 | contig 6381 bp, 15 predicted proteins | sample WetSurSA2Cattail_FD_9213 | JGI IMG/M metagenome (IMG submission 9213)
ATATAATTCACGAGCTATTTTGCTTATTTTTTGAAAAGTGACCGAGGAGCCGTTTCAATGTCCGTTTTATACCTTATCTTGCAATTCGTTCATAAATGCCAGATTTATTGGGTTATGCTATATCTTTAACCACAATAAATGTCCGTTTTATACCTTTTGATATATCTGCTATGCAGACCGTCCTATTATGTCCGTTTTATACACATATCATGTCCGTTTTATACCTTTTGATATATCTGCTATGCAGACCGTCCTATTATGTCCGTTTTATGTGCATATGCTATGGTCTGTCGACAAAGTGTCCTAGTTTGTCTATATTTGTACTACTTTCGTTAAAATTACACTTCGACTCGAGGGCCTTCAAAATTGCTTTGTCGATATCACTATCCGACACAAGCACATAGTACTGCAAAATCTGAAACAACGTATTTAGCCGGTCGATCCTCCCGTGCGCCTGCTCCCAAAGTTTGTACGAGTACGTCAGCGAATAGAAAACAATCGTGTCAGTAGACGTGCAGTTCCATCCCTCAGCGCCCGCCACATACTGCACAAGATAAACCCATGCATCGCCTTCTGGAACTTCCTCATGTTTATGACCATTCCATTCTGCCACCATGGCGTCGTTCGCGAGGCTCCTCAGGAGCACTAGCTCGTAGTCGAAGTTGTAGAAGACGATAATCTTCTTGTGGCTTGCCATCAGCTCCTTCAGGGCTGACAAACGAGATAGATCGCCATTCACTATCCGTCTCATCGCCGCGAATGTTTCCCCCGCGGTCTTTAGAGGCTCCTCTTTGAATACGTTCCATCTATGCCGAACCACCTTATCCATAAGTTGGCTGTCGTGTTCCACAGGGATCTTGAATGTCTTACGTATTGTGTGTTTCAAGTAGGGCATATTGACTATCACTTTATTACGAAGCCGTGCAAGACGTCCGACTCCATTGTATCGAAGAATCTTCGGAAACTTCGTATAGGGAGAATATACGACATGTTCTCTTTTGAATTCTGAACGATTCTTGTAGAACCCGTTTGCTACGAACACGGGGACATAATCCATCCAAGTATCCCCGGGCGTAGCACTTAGCAAGATCCAGTGGTTCTGTCTAGCTATCTTGAGGAACGACTTAACCCACGTTCCTGACCCAACGAGACGCTGCTCATCGAATACGAAGAACGCGTCCTTAACTTTCGTATACTTATGGATGTTGTTCCACGAGTCTACAGTGAGCAGCCCGCCAAGAGAGCAACCCACATACTTTCCTATACCAAACTTAGCAAATTCCTTGTCCCAGTCGAGACAATCTCGCTTCTTTGCTGTGGTTATAACATAGACATTTTTGGGAGATTCGAACTCTACATAGTAGGCGGCGGCCGTAAGAGATTTACCACTTCCGACACCGCCGCACAATATAGACCCGTTGTGAAGCTCCCTAACAGCTTTTAACTGATGGGGGTATAGGTCTACCAACATTTCATAAAAACCCGTCTACGTGGCTCTCAGGGGCCTTAAATGGGCTCGTAGTCGTCCAATGGCTCACGAGGTACTTCGAAGTTCTTAGGGTTACTAATAAATCTTTTCCGCATCATAGATTCTACGTACGAGTTGATGATTTGTTGCGTTGCCCCACAATACCGATCGCGGTCTTTCGGCAAATTATGCAGCATCAGAGAGATCGCTTGCTGTGCCAGCACAAGAATTCCGAGTACTTCGTTATCTCCAAAACCTTCTACTTCAATGTCAACTATCATTCTTATCCATATCTTCCTTGAGCGCATCACGAAGAAACTGAAGTAGAAAACATATCCGACTCTTGTGTTTCTTATGCATATCAGGTCTGTTATGTATTGCATCCTGAGCATACCCAAGAGCCGAGACAAGATCTTCGAATGCGATCTCGCCAATCTCTTGGCATGTGCTATCGTCTGGATCAAACTTCATATGTCACACTCAGTCTCTTGCACAACATATGACTCGACGAGCGCGTCTATAATTTCAAGCATTTCGCTTCGTGAGACTCCATAAATATCCGCGTATGGATCCTCCTTAGAAATTAGATGTTTAGCCACTTTTAGAGTATCGATGATAGTAGAAACCTTAACGTTTTCGAGTTTAATTACCATAAGACTCTCCATTCATACATCATTGTCTCTAGAAGGCCCTTTTAAGGCCTCTCAGAGGGCCATAGACGGACTTTTATGATTCAGTGCTACTCTCGTTAACCTCCCGCTTTTGATCCTCGTGAAAGAGCCACGTAGCGGTCCTAGAGATCAAATAGTCTTGCTCGTTATAAGACATTGCATCGAAGTAACTCACCAAGTGTAACATTGTCTCAAACCGCATTGGTGTCGTCGCTTCTAGATAAGCTTTGATCTCGCCGAGAGTGATGCTACTATTGTATCTGCGGGTAGCCATAGTCATCTTCCATCTAAAAAAATAAGTCCATGTATTTACCACTTATTATAGCGGAACCTTGCCATCTTCCAACAAGGTTCCGCTATGGTCTAACTATGGGTAATCAATAAGCTAAGTCCGGTGTAAATTAGACAGAGAAGTAGGAAAACATATGCAAAAAAGTGCTTACGCATCGTTCTCATTCACGGGATCAGGGCAGTCCTCGTCAAGATTGACCGGAACTCTGCCAACTTCTTTTGCGTGCTGAAAAATAGTCAAGATCGTAAGTTCTTTGGTTTTCATCTCCCGCGGATCGATCTTAAAGGTTATTGGAGTGTCCGCGCCAATAATAGACCAACCCCTAGGCTCATCCTCACCTTCCGCATAATCTATGGCCAATGCGAGACCCATCGGATGCAGCAATTTGGCGTTGATGAACCACAAAAGACCAGTGTCTGACATTTGTCCGAAGCTGTACGCTTGNCGNTCAGGAAGACCAGTCTCGATAGCGTTGACAGTCTTGGGATCTTCTTTAGTCCCCAACCCAAACGGATAGCGTACCTTTGCTTCATAATCGCTATTGAAATCATCAGGATACGTATTCAGCATAACACNCCTCTTTACAGAGAAGGAATCTGAACACCGTGNTTAGCGCAGGCACGCTGCAGAGAAGCCCANTGNTCTTTCAGNGCGTACANNTTNGCCATCGTACCGGAGTAGTCGGTGCCGGTGTCCTTGCTCATCCCATACACGACAGTGATCACCGCGGTACCCGCAGCCTTAAGATCGGCATACCGAGATTTCTCGTAGACTTCCCGGTTCTTCTTGTACGATTCCTCGCTCATAGGTCCACTACTTTTCGAGGCCGATGGACTTGGGTGCGCGGCCTTATCAGCGATTGCTTGGCAAGCCTGGACTCCTGAGTCAGTGGTGTTATCCTTTGGGTTAACCGTGTACATAACCCAGGTTACCGTTACGGTAACTACTACAAGGCTGATGAACGCGAACCACTTTTTGATTCCGACTTCGAAGTTCACTATAATCCCTTTCATAGATTAGAGACTACCTGCCTCTGGGAAGAAGTGGACACGAGTTCCACCTCAACCCACAGGTACTAGACTCCGTGCTTAGAAGCTGGAGGAGGGGTAAGAATGCGACGAATGTCGTTCTGATTGACTACAGGCAACGCCTGAGTACCAGGAAGGCCTAGTGCGTCGACGGCAGGCATCGCTTCAGTTGACCCATCCGCTTTATACAAGGTGTTGAGCCGCACAAGCCAAGGAACTCCAAGAGGGAATGTTACCTTTCGTTTCGATCCGTCTTCATATGTAGCGAGGAATGTGACGTACTTCTGATTTGTCATCACATGAGTGATGGTATACCAAGTATTGGTTAGTTCGGCCTGGTCCCGGTGGTATACATCCATATCGTCAGTGATTTCCATACGCTGACTTGCATCCCCAACAAGAACAGTCATTCCATCGCGAAGATAAGTTCCGTCGAATAGCAGATCATCAGTCTTCGGATTCATGCGAAAGAAGCGATCTAAGAAAGTGATCATCATTACCTCCTTTAGAGATTCATCTATAGCAGGAGCCTCCCCAGTATACCTGTTATTTCTCTTCGTTCTTGGCATCCTCTGTGCAAGTGAACGCAGCGTGAAAAGCAGAATTCTTGTAGCACTTGTAACTACACCCAGCATACAAAATCCAGTCCCCAACAAACGCTTGAGTTTGCCGGGTATTCAAAGCCCGTAGAACACGCACGTGAATGTACTTTGTCGGTACACCATTCACATCTTCTTCGCGGATATTACCCAAGCACCACTTAGCGACTTCTCCCATATTCGTTTCAGTTACCTGGACTGCTTCAACATTGAATGGCCGTCGAGTGTAGCTAGTTGTCTCTACCATTTAGAGTAGTTCTTCCTTTGTAGTGACGCCTATTGTGGCATCGTACTCAGCAACCTGTTTTCGGTGATTATCGCAACACCAACGGCAGCCTCGAAACGCCATCGCTTTTTCATTATCGGGTTTCCCGCAGATCTCACAGTATTTATCTAGCGTTTTCCCGAAATAGAATACCGGCATTTTGCAACTCCGTAACAACTTTCTGAATACTGTCATCGCCAAGACCGGCCCGAAGCATAGCTCGAGCCACCTTGAACATGGTGTAGTCGTCGTAGTAGAGTTCGTCAGATGGTAGCGTTTCATCTTTAAAAATTGGATGCACCACTCGACCTTCTCGGTTTTCCATTTTCACCTCCGGGCAATTTTCAGACTGGCATGTAGGTTTTCTGAAACTCCGCATCGATGATAGGATAGAAAGTACCAGGGACGTCATACGCGACTACCCAATCAGTCTCGTTGACGAATACCCATGCTCCGATTGGAGTAAGTACGGACAGGACTCCGTCGATAGGACCAACAATACCCTCGGTCCCAAATAGAGCGTACACGTCAGCAACAGTGGCCTCGGTGTACTGAATCGCTTCGACTACAGGAGGCTTAGGAGTGTACTTAGCCATTACTCACTCCACGGAGGTTTGTCGGAGATTTCCTGAACATCGGCGTACTTAAGCGCCAAGACGTCCTCAGCGATTGTAACGTAGAATGACTTCAAGTACGCTTTAAGACCGCTCTTACCGTTAACCGTCCACTTGTACGGACGGATGACGAGATCGACCTTCTCGATTTCGACCCAGTCAATAATCTCGATCTTATCTTCCTCAATAGTAGTGCGCCCCTTGGAGGTAATCATGACTACTAGTGGAGGGCGAGCTTTGTATCCTACAGAGACCTGAAGTATCTTCCGGTTTGGCTCGTATTCATCCTTGGACCGAAGAGTCTTGATGTTCCATCCGTCGATCTCTAGACGCTCGGCCAGATCATCGTCAATAATGACGCAGAAGTTGCGATCTCCCTCCCTATTGTACTGACCCTCGGCCCCAGCGAAATTACGAAATAGAACGCAGCAGTTCTCAAGAACAATGTTGGAAATGCCATCAGCCATGATTACCTCAAACACCTAGTCTTCAGAGTAGTTGCCGCTGACTTTTCGCTGGTAGTTGCCTTGCACTTCGTGCAGTAGTAATGGTTTGATCCGCCGTCAAGTTTCTTTATTTTGTGGGAACTGTGCACCCAACTAGGAGCAGCCATGGCAAGACCTTTCATCATTGGAGGGCTGGACCTCCTTAGAAGCCCAGCCCAGTTAATTATTCGTTGGTGCCAGACGTTGCGCCATTACGCATTACTGGTGCCCGAGTAGGCTCGAATCGATCCTCGAACACTTCCTGGGTCAAGCGAGCGAATCCAGCGTTCTTCACAAAGTACAGGTAGTCGCCCTCCTCAACCGCGAGGACTCCCTCGAACGTGGGAACCAACAGCTTCCAGTAGTCATCGTCGCCCTTTACCAACTTACCCTTACACCAGTCCCGGGCTGCTTCAGCGTTTGTCTTGGTGAACAAAATCGCCTTGGTCGAGGTGCCCTTTAGACGGTAGGTGCGAATAGACATGTTTGAAACACCAATCTTTAATCGGGGATACAGACGTTCTGAACCTTCTTGTAGGCGTCCAGATACGTTTCCTTCTTCTCGCCGTTATAGGTTACTTCGTAATACATACTGTCAGGAAGAGTGCTCGAGACAAGGGCCTTGTAGTTCTGAAGAGTCTTTGAGAACCAGACGACATACACCTCAAAGTAGGGAGGCGCGCCATCACTCTTGTCGAGGAGATTGAGAATGTAGTTCGAAACAATGTCAGAGATCTTCTGATGAATACGGTCGTCCAAATAGGAATCCATCATGGCGCAGGGCGTCCTTTCGATTTTAAGTATTACTTACCTTCTTCAACAACATCGCACGCATATATAGCAACTTCGCTTAGACGGTTCAGCACTTCCTGAGCCGCATCCTTAGAATGGATGAGACTCTGCAGACTTATCGCCAATTCGACGAACAAATGCGTGACGGTGTATCGACGAACAAGTGC
>WSSedA2C2DRAFT_1000099_pt1 | contig 6206 bp, 10 predicted proteins | sample WetSurSA2Cattail_FD_9213 | JGI IMG/M metagenome (IMG submission 9213)
ACACATGAAAGGAGAATCAATGAACGGAAAAGAAAACTACAACGGAATAACAGCATTCATGATGAGAATGCCAACGAGAAGAGCGAGGCCAGGAACCCAAATTCTCATATTCTTTCTCATGATGTATCTCCTATCTACGGATGCACGGTGAACTGAATTTCTTCTTCGGTTTCTACTATGGTGGCATAGACCTTGAGTACGTTAACACCATACTCATCTTTGGTTGCGATAACATCGTCAATCTTGATGTGTCGCACTTTGCCCATGTTGTTGTCGAACCATGTTTGTTCTTCTTTAGTTCGCACAGGATTCTCCTACACCAGAGGGCCCATAGGTTCGTAACAGGACTCTCTGAAGGTTGTGAGACAGATTGATATTGTTGATGCCTCATTGTAATAAGCATCCATTAGTCTATACTTCTTGACTATAGCGCCATCCAGAATGCTATTGAGCGTTTCGTTCTCTTCTAACCATTTCTTGATGGCGTCAGCCCTTTCATATAGACGGTCACGTCGTCTTTGGAGCTGCTCTGTAGTCATACCAGCAATCATACTGTGACAACCATCCTTTCGGAAAGAGTTTAGAGTTAAGGCGCCCACCTCTCGATGAGCGCCGCCTTTGATGTTGCCCTTTGTTACATTGTCGTGTGAAAGTGGATCTACCGTTCTTCCGTGGCATCATCCACCTCCACCTGACGTGCTACTGCACGAATGTTGTCAAATGTACTAGCGCCATGTGTTTGTTCCACCGGGACGGGTGCATCAATTTGTTGTGTGAGGCGATTTATCTGCCCCATTATCGCATCAACATCCTTGGCTCCCTCACGTTTGGAAGAGAATAAGCTGGCGCTCTTACCCACCATACTATTGACATAGTCCGTGAGTCCCCATTCCTTGATCAGTTTAGCAGGAGCAGTGATATCTTCTTCAACAGAGCATCCTTTATCGTTTACCAACCCTGCTTTGATCAAAGCCAATGTTTTGACAAACTTAGACACAACATCGCACTGCTGTGCATAGGGGGGCTGATTCTGATGCAATTTTGCAATGTCAGTCCGCCATTGTTCGATGATACCGAGGATCTCAGGATTGGTAATGGTCAGATCATGACGGGTATACTTCTGAAGTATGCGACATCCAGGTTGATTGCCGTCGATTTCAAGAGTAACACATCCCTGATCTCCCTGCCGCATAGAGAAGATGACAGAATTGCCGCCGATGCATCGATAACCATAACCACCAACGCAGTGCTTCATCATCTTTCCTTCTTCAGAAAGATCGTCCTGATCCTTGAGGAACTTGAACGTGAATCCGTTATATTCTTTGTCAGGATGGACGAAGGGAATGAACTCCACACCGGAAAGTTCCCGCCCAAAACGTTGATCCCTGTTGGTGAACTGAATCAGTGTATGATGCAGATCTTGAATCACTTCTGGATTGGTCAAGCGATTGGCATTGATGCTGATGTGGTACTCGTCCGCCATCCGTAGGGTATCTCTGAACAATTCCCACGAGATAAGGCGCCCACGCCATTCATTCTTGACATAGATCTGTTCCATGGCTTTGACATAACGCACGAAATAGGACTTCGTGACACCCTCATCCCTATCCCGATAGACATCACACGCGCCATCGGATAGAGATGTGATAACTTGCAGAGCATTCTCNGAGGGATCATTGACCAGTTTCGCCANCAGATGCTGGAGGCGTTTGTTGTGATATACCACATCTAGAACAGTGCAGATGTTGTAGTACAGATGTGTATGTGGCATTCTGGTCACCATCTTGTAAGTAGTGTTGGTATAGAACACACCGAGTGTAAACTTCATGATGGTGGATGGATGTGGGCTTTTTCTTAGCGCCTTGAAGAACCCCTTACCAATCGGGCGCTCCATTTTTGGAAACTCAATAAACTGAGATCCATAGGAATCGTCCTTAAGGTAGTGTTGCCAAGATGCTCTGAGTTGATGGATGGTGCTCATAAAAGCTGGAGTGATCCATGGAAGTGCTTGTCCAGCTTTCCACTGCCACAACAGCGCAAATATCTCTTGCGCCATATGATCACGTATCTCATGTCTGGAAGAATCTTTTTCAAGACTGTACAGTGTGGCTGGCTCAGCACCTATCTTGTCACGAACAACTCTCCGAAGTGCGCGAGTGAANAACAGCACTTGATGGGGATCAAGATTCATGCTCAACATCTGGACAAGGCCGATCTGAGTAGACAAACTCAGCAACCTTCGGAATGTACGCCCCTTCTTTTGAGTCTTGTCTTTGAGCTCGTTGTAAATAACGTACAGATTGCCGGTCTTCTTGTTAAAGACTATTCTGACCTTGCCGGTTCCGCCGTGTTTGTGACTGTTGAATACTCTGTTGAGGATCACCCGATAAGTAAACACCTTGATATGGGCCTCACTTTCCAGAAAGCCGTTGCCAGTGAACACTGCGTGATCATCGAGCAGTTCGTGCCTGGCGACCGTATACTCAAACGCTGAATCAGTGTATCGATAACTGCTGCCTTCTGCAAGAAAGACTTTAGGAGGAGCAAGCAGGGGTACAGTTGGCATCGGAGGATTGATCTTTGACACTTTGTACTGTGCCTCGCCAGAGTACCAGTTACCATTCCGATAGTTGCTTTTTGCTTTGACCCTTTCACGTCTCTTTGTGGTGCGTTGACCGTTGACATAATACACTTCTGATTCGAACTCAGGCTCGGGATCAGTAGTTCTGTCCTCGTCGAAGCCCATGATTTCATTGATCTGGGCAGCGGGCGGGGCAGGCTGTGGTACTGCTATCGGTACCCGTTCAATTCTGAATTCACGCAGTTCTCTCGGAATCGGCCTTGGCGCGTCATCTTGGGTATGCATGAGATTCATGATGGACTTGTCTTCCTCGGACAACTCGGATTCAGAGATAGCACGGCCATATGCATTGACTGGCATGGCAGGAACATCGACCTCGCCACCGCATTGAGCAGTGTTGATCTGCTGTTCCGTCATCCTCTGTTCGGCCCTTAACCTGCGCAATTCCTCTCTCCAATTATCCTCGTTAGGCATGGGAGCGATGAACGGAGTGGTTTGAAGATACTTCTTTGCGTAGTCAGGATCGAGATGCGCCACTAGATCCCAGTCCCAAGACCACTTACCATAGAAACCCTTGTACGAATGCCCAAAAATGTTAGACATAAACGAACACCTCCCTTCAGAGTTGTGGGGGGCCGAAGCCCCCCGGAAAAGGTTACTACTTCATGCAAGAACACTTCTTGAGGCCGGTCAGATCGCAGCGAACGATGGACGCCTTGATGGCATCCGACGCGCCCTGTGCTTTCTTGCAGGTCTTCTTGTGGATCGTCCCGTTACCCAGGGTGATGAGGTTGGTGATCTTTTTGCTGGCAACGGCAGTCTGCACGCCGCTCTGGTTCTTCTCCAACTCTGCGTAGGTCTTGCGACCAAACTGATACAACTTGTCGGAGTAACCCTGCTTCATCATCGCCTTGACACACGCCTTGACATCGTCTTTCTTGGTTGAGCAAATAGCTAACGGCATAGTCTTGTCCTCCTAGACAGTTTTGAGATAACGTTTGTAAATGGGTTGATAGATATTCACTTCATACCACTTACAGAAAGGGCGTGCCACCTTTTTGGGAACACCGACGTCCCTAAAGCGGCAGAAAATATGAAGTGGACAAAAGAAATGCTGAAGTTTTTGTTTAAAGGTTACCATTACTATTCTCCTAGAGTGACCTGGAGAACCCATAACCCCGGCGATAGCAGTTGAGGAAAACAATGAGATACTTGGGGTTCTTAGTGGGGTAGAATTGTTTAGAGGTTTTGGTGCTCCAAATGGCCTTTCCCTCTTTGTCCCTCTTGACGTCGAACACTTTCTTCATCCTCAAGATGGCACCGTTGTACCCCCATCTTTTGGACGTGACGGATTCGACATTCTTGATGGGAATCCATTTCTTTCCTTCCAGTTTCTTAGGGACAACCCAACGACCAGACTGCATGTTGTAGGTTTGACGATATACGAGATGCATGGTAAATTCCACTTAAATCACCTCCTTTCTTTAAAATGGGACGTTTTCTCTGTCACATCCAGTCATCATGACTCTATTGAACACTCTGCGAAGAGCCATGAACATCTGCATGTTTTTGATTATATCAAGAGATAGATCAATATCCTCGTATCTCTTGGATACCAACATCGTTCCTTGAATTAAGGGCTCATTAGCCACTGCTACACGGAATGCAATATCATATTCAAGTGGGCGATATGCCCCTGTAGCGCAACGCACTTGTACCGAATTATCTTTAGTAATATCAACATAATCTAGTATTTTTATGCGCAACAGGTTGGAATATTCGTTTACGCGCCGCTTTGTTAGGAGAGCTGTAGCTTTCCTTTTCATGATGCCTTTTAATTCAGATGGACGGTAGTAGCAGTCTATATGTATATGTAGATGCCCATTTTCGTCCTGACCAAAGAGCTCTGTCATATTAAATTCCATTACTTTCACTCCCTTTTTATTTGTATTTGTCTGGCGGTGTTTTTCCTATTGATTTCAAGAAATCGTATCTGAATGTCCACCACCCCTTCACGCCCCGCTCTTGTGCTCTCTCAGCCGCGAACTCCAGACATTTACAGAGTTCTACATCCCATACTGCTATCATCTCAGGAGTCACATCTGGATGATCAACCAGAGCAGGCCCTTTACCAGCGTAGAACTTTTTACACGGCTTTCTCCACTCCGTGTATATTCTTACGAACACGAAGTCCACTAAGTTATACCACTCATTGATATTCTGCCTTTTGGCCATTACTCCAATAGCTAGTTTGTATTTCTCATCTTCTAGCATTTTAGAGAATCTGGGAAATACGCTTTCGCACATGGAAGCTTCCGCCCTAGCCACTAGCCGCATTTCGCAGCAGCACGACATACCCATAAGTATCACCTCCTTTCTTTCTATGATATGATCCCAGCAACGTAGAGTGAAACTTCCTTCATGTTGAGTTCTTCAGGATCCCCATTGGGGGTCAACATTACCCAATTTGGAGAAGGCCCACTTGATGGTGACAGAACTTGTCCATGAAACATGAATCCCCATGGCGCGGATTCATCTTGATAAGGGCCGATGATGTCACGTTTGTCGTTAGGCATGTTTATTCACCTCCTTTCGTTTTAATTTAGGTATCTCGGAATTGAAATGCGGTGGCTACTAACATCCGCCTATCCTACGTACTTCTGCCTGATAGAGAAATGGGTATTGACGGAATATTGAGTAACCACCGCTTGCGTATGTGCGTGTCAGTTGATGGCATCACAGTACCTTGAGCACGCATCTTGGATCGATGAAAGCCCAGTTATTGTTGGGCAGAATCACCTTGACAGCGCCGCGGAAGGATTTGTAGGTGCCCTCGACCATTGCTTCGGTAACAGGGCTGCCTTCCAGCATGGAAAGTTTGCATTCGATTTTATCCCCTTTGACAACAGGGATGGTCTTTGCCTCTACTCTCTTGACCGCGTCTTCTACGGCCTTGACGAGTTTCTTGGCGAGTGTATCTTGTGTCACTCTTTGTTCCTCCTGTTAGAAATGATTGACTCGTGGATAGATGCAGAGTCCTTTCTCATACAACGGTCTGAGCGGCGGGGTAACGAACCGCCTTCTTTTCATGAGATCAGGCCGATCGAACTGATGAGCAGCGTGTTTGTACCAGTACTTCCATGACCTGCTCGGCTCATACTGATGGGTGGAATTCCACGCGTCTACCCTGATCGGTTGTGTGAAAACGGAGCTCTGAATGGGTACAAAGTTGAAGGTTGGGGGTTTGTTGCTTTTGACTGGCGCGGGAAGGGAACGATCTATCTTGCGAATCTTGCCAGTCGCCTTATTCTCTACGATAATGATTCGTCCCATAAGGTTAGTCCTTCTAGTGGATGGTTGTTTTGGGTGGAACTACGTACAAAGTACAGGTGTGTTTGTTTGAGGTTGTGTGACCGCCGCCATTAATCCCTTTCAGGACTACGGGCTCGATGAACTCGACAGGAACCTTGCGAATGACCCCTTCCTTGATCAGATGGGTCTCGAACATCTTGCGCGTTTCGACCAACCCTTCAATCACCTTGTTGGTGTTGATCAGGAGTTGTACCCTGTCATTCTTGATCGCGAAGGCATGAAACTGACGATGCGTGTCGAGTACAATGTCAAT